>ERZ773142.36-NODE-36-length-200487-cov-16.0315_pt1 | contig 200487 bp, 203 predicted proteins | sample MGYA00580853_ERZ773142 | MGnify/ENA primary metagenome ERZ773142 (study PRJEB29015, sample SAMEA2737862) | human gut metagenome | biome: human gut; feature: human-associated habitat; material: faeces | place: China | collected 2012 ...
TTGACAAAACAGCATAAATCATTTATATTGATATCAGTAATCATTACTATTATCGATTCGCAATGTTAACAGGGTTCCGGGGCATCCCCGGTTCCCACACACTATATAATAAAGGAGATCAAGACTATGAAGAAATGGGTTTGTACAGTTTGCGGTTACGTTTATGAGGGTGAGCAGGCTCCTGAGAAATGTCCTCAGTGCGGCGTTCCTGCTTCCAAGTTCAAGGAGCAGGCTGCTGATCAGATGGCTTGGGCTTGCGAGCATGAGGTTGGCGTTGCTCAGGGTTCCCCTGAGGATATCATGGCTGACTTAAGAGCTAACTTTGAGGGCGAGTGCTCTGAGGTTGGTATGTACCTGGCTATGTCCAGAGTCGCTCACAGAGAGGGCTATCCTGAGATTGGCCTGTACTGGGAGAAGGCTGCTCTGGAAGAGGCTGAGCATGCTGCTAAGTTTGCTGAACTCTTAGGCGAGGTTGTTACAAGCTCCACCAAGAAGAACCTGGAGATGAGAGTTGCTGCTGAGAACGGCGCTACTGCCGGCAAGTTCGATCTGGCTAAGAGAGCTAAGGCTGCTAACCTGGATGCAATCCATGACACTGTTCATGAGATGGCTAAGGATGAGGCTAGACACGGCAGAGCATTTGAGGGTCTGTTAAAGAGATACTTTGGCTAATTAAAATTCGATAAACCTGATATCTGAGAGGGAAAGGATTCGTCTTTTCCCTCTTTCTTCATTTTCCAGCATCCATGCTGTATACTGTTATTTCCCTCCTCTTCGCCTTCCATCACCTGATAGACAAACGTTCTGTTTGGGGTTACAATAGAATTGGTGGATCGTGATATATGCGTTTTCACTGAACATATCATTTTTCAGCGCCTCATCACTCCTTTATGGCGCTACAGGAGGTTTTTTGTGAGTCACTCAAGTACAACCCATCGGGATTCCTGGAAGTCCAACTGGGGGTTCGTCCTGGCCTGCATCGGCTCTGCAGTAGGCATGGGCAATATCTGGATGTTCCCCACCAGGGTCTCAAAGTACGGAGGCGGCACCTTCTTGCTGCCCTATTTTCTTTTTGTAATCATCATTGGTCTTTCCGGCGTCATCGGTGAAATGGCATTCGGGCGGGCCACCCGTTCCGGCCCCATCGGAGCCTTTGGCCAGGCCATAGCAAGCCGCGGGAAAAATCCCAAGATCGGACAGGCGATCGGCTATCTTCCCGTGATCGGATCTCTGGCTCTGGCGATTGGTTATTCTGTCATCGTTGGCTGGATCCTCAAATACGCTGCAGGTTCCCTTACCGGTTCGGTGCTGGCCCAAGCAGATATTGAAGGCTTCGGACAAGCCTTTGGGCAGATGGCAGCTCCCTTTGGCAATAACTTCTGGCAGACTGTAGGCATCGTAATAACCTTTATCATCATGGTCTGTGGTATTTCAGGAGGGATTGAAAAAATCAATAAGGTTATTATGCCCCTGTTCTTTTTCCTGTTTTTAGGGCTTGCTGTATATATGGCTTTCCAGCCGGGGGCGGCAGAAGGATATCGTTACATCTTCCGTATTGAACCGGAAGGACTGGCAGATCCCATGACCTGGGTTTTTGCCCTTGGACAGGCATTTTTCTCCCTGTCTCTGGCAGGAAACGGCACTCTGATCTACGGCTCCTATTTAAAAGACAGCGAGGATGTTACCAGTGCAGCCCGCAAAGTGGCCTTCTTTGACACCATGGCCGCTCTTCTAGCAGCCCTTGTTATCATTCCCGCCATGGCTACCACCGGTTCTCAATTAAATGAAGGCGGTCCCGGACTTATCTTTATTTATCTGCCCAACCTGTTTAAATCCATGCCCGGAAGCCGCATCCTGGTAATCGTTTTCTTTACAGCCGTATTTTTTGCCGGTATTTCATCCATTATCAACCTGTTTGAAGCTCCTATTGCCACTTTGGAACAGCATTTTAAACTGAGCCGCCGTGTATCTGTCACTATTGCTGCGTCGCTGGCTCTCACAGTAGGCCTTTGCATCCAGGGAATCGTATCCGGCTGGATGGACTTCGTTTCTATCTATATCTGTCCATTGGGCGCCGGCCTGGCAGGAATCATGTTTTTCTGGGTATATGGCAGCGATTTTGCAAAAAAAGAAGCGGAAAAGGGCCGCCCAAAACCCCTTGGTCCCTGGTTCCGCTTTATGACCGCCTATGTCTTCTGCGGACTTACCATCGCAGTATTTATACTGGGAATTATCTTCGGAGGCATTGGCTGATACAAAAGAGAGGTATCTAAAATGAATCAATTTCCATCACAGGGACAGACGGGATCAGCTTCCAATGTCCCTGCAAATCCCCTGGGCACTCTGCCTATTAACCAGCTTTTAGCCCGCTTTGCCATTCCCAGCATCATAGCCATGCTGGTCAGTGCCCTGTATAATATCGTAGATCAGTTTTTTATCGGCCGCAGTGTGGGAATGCTTGGAAATGCTGCTACCAATGTTGCATTTCCTCTAACCATCACCTGTACCGCCCTTTCCCTGATGTTTGGCATCGGCGGCGCAGCTAACTTTAATCTTTCCATGGGCCATGGCGAACGGGAAGATGCTGCCTGTTATGCGGGAAATGCTGTTTTTATGCTGTTTTTTACAGGATTGATCCTCTGCCTGGGAGTACGCTTATTTTTAAAGCCTCTCATGATAGCCTTTGGAGCCACAGAAGAAGTTTTAGATTACTCTCTTGTATACACAGGCATTACTTCCCTTGGTTTTCCATTCCTGATCCTTACTACTGGAGGCTCTAACCTGATCCGGGCAGACGGAAGTCCCCGTTTCTCCATGGTCTGCACACTTACAGGCGCACTGATCAACACGATCTTAGACCCTTTGTTTATCTTTACTTTTCATATGGGAATGGCCGGTGCTGCTCTGGCAACCATTATCGGCCAGATTGTATCCGGTATCATGGTAATCATCTATCTGACCCGCTTTAAAACAGTCCATTTGACATTTGACTACCTTCGTCCCATTCCTTCCCACATTAAAGCGATCATATCCCTGGGAATGGCACCCTTCTTTAACCAGATTGCAATGATGGTGGTACAGATTGTTATGAATAATGTACTTCGCTATTACGGCGGACAGTCTCATTACGGCAGTGAGATTCCTCTTGCCTGTGCCGGGATCATCAGCAAGGTAAACATGATCTTCTTCTCCCTGGTCATCGGTCTTTCCCAGGGACTGCAGCCCATTGTCAGCTTTAACTACGGAGCAGGAAAATACCGCCGTGTACGTTCCGCCTATCTGAAAGCAGTATGTATCGCCACCTGTATTTCCTCTGTATCCTTTTTATGCTTTCAGCTGATCCCCAGACAGATCATCTCCATTTTCGGTTCAGGAAGTGAGGAATATTTCCGCTTTGCAGAGCAGTATTTCCGTATTTTCCTTTTCTTTACATTTTTAAATGGCCTTCAGCCCATTACGGCCAACTATTTTACCTCCATTGGAAAGGCAGGTACGGGTATATTTATATCCCTCACACGCCAGATTATCTTCCTTCTGCCTCTAATCCTCATTCTTCCTATGTTCTTAGGAATTGAGGGCGTTATGTACTCGGCTCCTGTGGCAGATCTGATGGCCGCTGTTTTGGCAGTCTTCTTTGTGTCCAGAGAGCTAAAGCGAATGAAACAGATGGAGCATCTGTCTGAAGCATAAAATCCACACAGCCCCGACAGTATCATTGTATATCTGCCGGGGCTGTATGGATTTTACATTTATCTGACTATAGCTGTTTTAAAAGCTGTTCATACCGTTCCCGGTTTTCCCTGGGAATCTTAAGGGCATCCATCGCCTGACCGGAGGACCAGCTCATGGTCTCCATCAGATTGCGGATGGAGGAAAGAAGACCATGTTCCATGCCCTGTTCCAGCCCCTGCTCCAATCCTTTTTCCATTCCCCTGTCTTCAATTCCTTTACTAAGATTACACATGAGCGATACCTCCCGTTCTAAATCCCTTGTCATCTTAACTGAAAAATCTTCCTCTAAAATATGTTTCTTCTTCTGCGGATCCTGCTCATCAGAAAGAAGGACATCTAAAAGCTTTATAATACCTGAATAATGTTCATTCTCTGAATCTCCCAGACAGATTATAACTGCCGTCATCAGGTCATAATTTTCCTTCTTCTCCTTTTCCTCTCCTACCATGCACTCTTCTGTAATCGAATATCGGTTAATCGTATTTTTCCGCCGTTTAGGTGGATTCATACAGATCCAGATCGAGTAAACCTTGCATATCTTTTCATAGTGTCCATCTGTAAATTCCGAATCGTATCGGAACCATTCGCGGACCGTTCATCCGAATTTACTGCTGTATGGGCAATCTGCGGTTCCTCTTCAATATAATACTCTGCAATGTCCTTAACACTGCATTCTCTATATTCCTCAATACAGCTTTTCATAATCCAGGCTAAAATCTCTTTATTAGCCAGAAGCCGTTTACAGGCCGCGTCATAAGATGCCTTATCTGCAGCAAAATCCAGATTTCTTGCTAAAGTATTTTCTGTTTTCACTTGCCTGCATCCCCTTTCAACCGTTTTCCTTCTTAAATTCTACCATACTATCAATATCCACGCCAGACTATGAAAACGAAATTTAAATTTTTTAAAAAAAGCTGTTGACAAAACAGCATAAATCATTTATATTGATATCAGTAATCATTACTATTATCGATTCGCAATGTTAACAGGGTTCCGGGGCATCCCCGGTTCCCACACACTATATAATAAAGGAGATCAAGACTATGAAGAAATGGGTTTGTACAGTTTGCGGTTACGTTTATGAGGGTGAGCAGGCTCCTGAGAAATGTCCTCAGTGCGGCGTTCCTGCTTCCAAGTTCAAGGAGCAGGCTGCTGATCAGATGGCTTGGGCTTGCGAGCATGAGGTTGGCGTTGCTCAGGGTTCCCCTGAGGATATCATGGCTGACTTAAGAGCTAACTTTGAGGGCGAGTGCTCTGAGGTTGGTATGTACCTGGCTATGTCCAGAGTCGCTCACAGAGAGGGCTATCCTGAGATTGGCCTGTACTGGGAGAAGGCTGCTCTGGAAGAGGCTGAGCATGCTGCTAAGTTTGCTGAACTCTTAGGCGAGGTTGTTACAAGCTCCACCAAGAAGAACCTGGAGATGAGAGTTGCTGCTGAGAACGGCGCTACTGCCGGCAAGTTCGATCTGGCTAAGAGAGCTAAGGCTGCTAACCTGGATGCAATCCATGACACTGTTCATGAGATGGCTAAGGATGAGGCTCGTCACGGAAAGGCATTTGAAGGTCTGTTAAAGAGATACTTTGGCTAATACTTCCATAATCATTACACACTCTCCATTCATTATAACAGAGATTATTACAGCTCCGGCACATGCACTGCCGGAGCTGTTTTTCATTAAATTAAAACAGCGCCCGCAACAGAATTTCCTCTGCCGGAGCGCTGTTTTCAAAACATATTTATAATCGGGATTGTAAGTCTTTACACTCCCATCTTCCTCTGAACAAACTTTACAACTTCCATAATCGGAATGATCAATACTGCCAGTCCCAGAGCAATAATATACTCATGGAAATCAATAGGAGTAAACTCAAATGCCTTTGCAAGGAACGGAACCTCGATTACTGCGGTTGTCAGAATCAGGGATACGATCATTGCACCGTAAAGGAAGGTATTTCCGGTCTTCATGGTGAAGATAGAACCTCTGCGGCTTCTCATATTCAGAGAGTGGCAGATCTCAACCATGGACAGGGTCAGGAACGCCATTGTTGTTCCGTCAGGGCTGTTTACAAATTCCCAGACGCCGCTTTCAATATAATGGCCTATGATATAGGAAACCATTACAAGGATCGTTACAACAAAACCCTGGAAGAATACGTCAAATCCCATACCGCCGGCAAAAATGCCTTCTCTCGGGTCTCTTGGAGACTGCTTCATAATGTCAGCCTCGCTCTTTTCCATACCCAGAGCCAGAGCAGGGAAACAGTCTGTGATCAGGTTGATCCACAAAAGATGTACCGGCTCCAGAATCGTAAAGCCGATCAGCGTTGCAAAGAAGATTGCCAGCACCTCTGCCAGATTGGAGGCTAACAGGAACTGAATCGCCTTACGGATATTTGCGTAAATGCGGCGTCCCTCTTCTACTGCGGATACGATTGTTGCAAAGTTGTCATCTGCAAGAACCATGTCTGCTACATTTTTGGTTACGTCTGTACCCGTAATACCCATTCCCACACCGATATCCGCACTCTTGATAGAAGGAGCATCGTTTACGCCGTCACCGGTCATAGCTGTAATACGGCCCTTTGCCTTCCATGCATTTACAATGCGTACCTTATGCTCAGGCTGTACGCGGGCATAAACGGAGTATTTTTCAATATCTGTCTTAAACTGCTCGTCGCTGATCTCATTTAACTGAGCGCCTGTAATCGCCTGGCTGGCATCCTCGATGATTCCCAGCTCCTTTGCAATGGCTACCGCTGTATCTTTGTGATCACCGGTAATCATAATAGGGCGGATTCCTGCCTCACGGCACTCAACGATTGCCGCCTTTACCTCAGGACGTACCGGGTCGATCATACCGGAAAGTCCTACATATACCAGATCCTGCTCCAGATTGGAGGCGTCTGTATTCTCAGGCAGTGCCTTCCATTCTCTCATGGAACCGCAGAGTACGCGGAGCGCCTTATCTGCCATGGACTTATTATTCTTTAAAATGCTGCTGCGGATTTCGTCGGTCATTTCCACGATCTGTCCGCCCACATAGGCCTTTGTACAGCGTTTTAATACTTCATCCGGAGCGCCCTTTGTAAACTGGATGAAACGTCCGTCCGCAGTCTGATGAATGGTTGTCATCATCTTACGCATGGAATCAAAGGGAGCCTCAGCCACACGGACATATTCCTTTTCCAGCTGATCCTTTGGAAGTCCATTCTTTGCAGCATCATTTACAAGAGCACACTCGGTAGGTTCTCCCACTGCCTCGCCGCTGTCAGCGCTTAAGGAGGCGTCGGAACAGAGCGCCATGGCTGTCTCCAACAGCTTCTCATCATCTGCCACATGCTCTACAACAGTCATCTTGTTCTGTGTCAGAGTACCCGTCTTATCAGAACAGATAATCTGCGTACATCCCAGAGTTTCCACTGCTGTCAGCTTACGGATAATGGCATTTCTGCGGGACATATTTGTAACGCCGATGGAAAGCACGATGGTAACAACCGCTGCCAGACCCTCAGGAATCGCAGCTACTGCCAGAGAAACAGCTACCATAAATGTACTTAAGATCGTATCGCCTGTAATGCCTTCTGCGCTTCCCTGAGCACGGAACAGGCCTACTGCAAAGATAACCACACAGATTCCCACCACCAGCATGGTCAGGAACTTACTCAGCTGATTCAGCTTGATCTGAAGAGGCGTTTCCTCATCCTTAGCCTGAGCCAGGGCATCTGCAATCTTACCCATTTCCGTATCCATACCGGTCGCTGTGATAACAGCTTTTCCACGGCCGTATACAACGGTGGAGCCCATGTATACCATATTTTTGCGGTCGCCTAAAGGTACGTCCTTTTCACCGCCCAGATTTAACACCTGGATAATCTTGTCTACAGGAACGGATTCTCCGGTAAGGGCCGCCTCCTCGATCTTCATGCTGGCGCATTCAATAATACGGCCGTCCGCAGGAACGGAATCGCCTGCTTCCAGAATCACTACGTCACCCGGTACCAGCTCTTCACTCTTTAATGTAACAAGCTTTCCGTCACGCAGCACCTTACTGGTAGCTGCCGCAATTTCCTGCAAAGCTGCGATTGCCGCCTCTGCCTTGCTTTCCTGAACAACGCCCAGAACTGCATTGATAATAACTACCGCCATAATGATGATCACATCTGCAAAGGACTCACCCTCGTAGTAAGCGGTAATACCTGAAATAACAGCTGCCACGATCAGAATAATGATCATGGGATCTGCCAGTTCATCAAGAAATTTCTTAAGAAGGGAATCTTTCTTTCCTTCCTTCAGCTTATTGTGCCCGAATTTTTCCAGACGGCTGGCAGCTTCCTGAGAAGAAAGTCCCTCTTCTGAAGTATTCTGCTCCTTCAGCACATCCTGAATACTGGACAGGTACTCTTTCATTGCTTTTTCCTCCTTATTATCATATGGAAGTGTCTCTCTCATCATTCCCGTACTGCAGGTGCACTATACATCTGTCTCACAGGCGCATCTGTGCATTTCCATTTCATTGGTGCAAACAAAACGAGACTTACCAGAAGTCCTCCCCTCTGCTGAGAAGACTCCCGATAAGTCTCGCCATTTAAAACCAAGCCACGGACACGCTCCGATGCTGTTGACTTCGCTACACGGTTCCCGGCCTGAAAACTGCCGGTCAACTGCGCTGACTACTCCCTTACTGCCAATAATGCTATCACGGACATGGGAAACTGTCAAGATTCTATTTTCAGGAGTTTTTATGTTCCTCTAAAAAGCGGTCAATTTCTTCCCGTACAGGCATAGAAAGTGTTGTCCCCATCTTCTGTACGGATAATGCAGCAAGACCACTTGCAAAACGGACTGCCTCCCATATATCCCTGCCTTCTGAAAGTGCAGCCAGAAGGCCTCCGTTAAAGGCGTCACCTGCTCCTGTGGTATCTACTGCTTCCACCTTAAAGCACGGAATAATTTCCTCTCTTCCTCCGGATGAAACAAACACACCTCTTGAGCCAAGAGTAATCAGAACCTCTTTAACACCTCTGTCATAAAAATAGGCTGCTGCCTTTTTCGCAGACTCCAAATCTTTTACAGGGACTCCCGTAATCTCTTCTGCCTCTACTTCATTAGGCGTTACCATATACGCTTTTGATAAAAACTCATCTGTAACCGGCGCATAAGGAGCTGTATTTACAATCACCTTACAGCCATGTTTACATGCCAATTCAGCTACAAGCTCATTGGCCTCTTGATTTACCTCCAGCTGCAGCAGTACATATTCTGCTTCCTTAAGCACCGCTTCAATGTTCTTTACTTCCTCTTCTGTTATAGTACTGCACGCTCCGGGAACAATGATAATCTCATTCTGGCTGGTCTTTTCATCTACTAAAATCAAAGCACATCCTGTTTCTGTATCATCCGTTACAAACATATGAGACGTATCCATCTGAAGCTCTCTCATCGTATTGAAAGCAACCTCTCCAAAACTGTCCCGTCCGACTTTCGATATCATAGTTACATCGGCGCCTGCTTTATGGGCGGCAACTCCCTGGTTAAATCCCTTTCCTCCCGGTCCCATTTTAAAAACGGAACCCTTTACCGTCTCTCCCGGTACAGGAAGACGAGGGCTTCTTGCCATCAGATCTACTACAAAACTTCCAAAAACCGCTGCCTTACTCATATTCTTTCCTCCAATCCCCAATATCATTCTTTTGATTTGTCTGTCCCCTATCGTACCTTCTCTCTGATTTCCAGCGTCCTCTCCAGCCCCGGATACAGCACTCCCGCAATCACCAGTCCGCTGATCCCCTGGATCCCATTGGCAGGGAGACTCAAAAAAGCGGCTGCCGGACCATAGAGAAGGCTTTCACAGAGAAAGTATCCGCCTGTCACCAGCAAAATATCTGTTATGCCACCATACAGCACTGCCAGCTTCCCGCTTTTTCCTTTGCTCACTCCATGACAGTATACCACAGATGTGACTACAGCCACAAGGCCTTTGACCACGAATGTAATGGGTACATAAATAAAATATCCGCCCAGGAAATCAGCCATACAGGAGCCAATTCCCGCGGCCAGAAATGCAGCCACCGGATCCAGAAAAATCCCCGACAGGATTACCGCGGCATCGCCCGGATGAATATATCCTCCGGTACCTGGTGTAGGAATTCGGATTGCCATGGTAAAAACACAGCTCAGCGCTGCAAACAGGGCAGCTGCTGCCAGATTTTTTACAGAATTATTCCGCATCATACGTTCCTCCTTGCTTTTTCATCATTTCCCGTATTATAGCAGAATTATGGACTGGTTAAAATAACCATTTTAGTTATTTTAAACCAGTCCAGTTCTGTATTTCCTATTATCTTTTCATCCCTGTCTTTGCCACGTTTTTCATCCTGTCCATACAGTGCTCAAAAAAACTCTTATACGCCTGACAAAAATAGTTCTTATAATAATTGCTTCCCTCCACAGGATCCCTGTAGCGCTGGCATCCGCCCCGGCAGAGGAAGAAATAGGGACATTCCCGGCACTGGGGATCCAGCTGGTGGGAGCGCTTTATAAAGCCAGTCTCCTGACGACGTTTATCCATCTCTTCCATCGTATTCTCATTGAAATTCCCCAGACGGTATTCATCCAGCATATAAAAATCACAGGGATAGACACTTCCGTCCGCTTCTACCACATACTGGATCCCGCACTCGCCTCTCTGGTCGCAGGCCTCAGGGTAATACCCCATCAAAAGGGCAATGTAATTTTCAAACTGGCGGATATAGGGCTGACGGTTTTTCTGCCAATCCTTATACCAGAGATCAAAGAGCCGGGTGAGGAATCTGCCATAGGTCTCCGGCGAAATAGCATATTCTGTCTTCTGATGGCCTTCGCCCAGAGGATCCAGACAGGCAATATACTGCTGATAGTTCCAGCCTCTGCGGCTGTACGCCTTATAGATCTCATCTATCCCTGCAGCTGTTTTTTCTGTCACAACCGTAAGAATATTATACTCCACGCCATAAGCATCCATAAGCGCTGCAGCTTTTGTCACCACATCATAAGTTCCGCTGCCCTTTTTATCATGGCGGCAGGCATCATGGGTTTCCTTCGTTCCGTCAACCGAAAGTCCTACCAGAAAATGATTCTCCGCCAGAAAACGGCACCATTCTTCATCCAGAAGATACCCGTTGGTCTGGAAGGCATTATGTACCTGTATTCCTCTGCGGTTATACTTGTTCTGAAATTCTACCGCTTTTCGGAAAAAGTCCAGCCCCCGCAGCGCAGGCTCTCCCCCCTGATAGGCATAATTAACCTGTCTCCGGGCATGGATCATTGTCCTGCGAATCACATTTTTTAATGTTTCCTCAGACATAAAACCATAGGATTCCTGCTCTCTTTTCTGCATTTCATCACAGTAAAAGCAGTAATCACAATGCATATTGCACATTCCCGATGAAGGCTTCATCAACACGCTCGAATCCGGCATCTTTCTCTCCCTGTCGCTTCGTTAGAATACTTCTTTAAGCACCAGATCCACTACCTTCTCAAAGGTCTGCTTTACCCTTGCGGCAGTTTCCACTACCTCTGCATGATTCAGTGGCTGATCCAGAATGCCTGCTCCCGGATTGGTAACGCAGGAAATCCCCAGTACCGGGATACCGCAATGGCCGCATACGATTGCCTCCGGTACGGTAGACATTCCTACAGCATCCGCCCCCAGAAGCCCTGCCATGCGGATCTCTGCCGGTGTCTCATAATTAGGGCCAGAGAACATCATATATACGCCCTCCTCCAGATGAATTCCATTTTCCTGTGCTTTTTCCTTCAGACGTGTTCTGAATCCTGCATCATATACGCAGCTCATATCCGGAAAACGGGGGCCATCCTCCTCAAAATTAGAGCCAATCAGAGGATTAGAACCGGAATAATTGATATGGTCTTTGATAACCATCAGTGTTCCCGGCTCATAGGACCGGTTTACGCCTCCGGCTGCATTGGTAAGAAGAACCTTTTTAACGCCCAGACGCTTCATAATCCGAATTGGAAGAGTGATCAGTCTCTGACTGTATCCCTCATAATAATGAACTCTGCCCTGCATGGCAATGACTCTCTTTCCCATGCACGTTCCCAGCACGAACTGTCCTGCATGGCCTGCCACTGTGGATACCGGAAAATCCGGGATATCATGGTAGGAAATCTTTACCGGATTTTCAATCTTATCCGCATAATCCCCCAGTCCGCTTCCCAGAATCATGCCGATTTCGGGCTCAAAATCCGTCTTTTCGCGGATGATGCGGACAGAATCCTCGATTATCTTTAATTCTCTTTCATTTGTCATGGATGGTGCGCCTCCCTTACCGATTCTCAATCTCCATCAGCATATTCACTCTTCTCTCATGTCTTCCGCCTTCAAATTCAGCGTCCAGCCATGCCTCGGTGATCATCTTTGCCATCTCGCTTCCCACTACTCTTGCGCCGAAGGCAAGGACGTTGCTGTTATTGTGCATACGGGACAGCTTTGCGCTGTAGGGTTCGCTGCATACACAGGCGCGCACGCCCTTTACCTTATTAGCTGCCAGTGAAATGCCTACGCCGGTGCCGCAGATCACGATACCCAGATCTGCTTCTTTGGAAGCCACAGCCCGTCCTACCTTTTCACCATATACAGGATAATCGCAGCTTTCTGTAGAATTGGTACCCAAATCAATAACCTCGTAGCCTTTTCCCTCTACAAACTCCTTAATAATATTTTTAAGCTCAATGGCTGTATGGTCGTTTCCCATTGCAATTTTCATTTTCATTTTCTCCTCATTCTCTCAAAAAATTCCTCCATCCGGTCAAGCCGGGAGGTCATGGACATAAGCAGCAGATCTGCCGCAGTAAGCGCTGCCATGGCTTCTGCCACCACAACTGCCCTTGGAACGATAATGGGATCGTGACGTCCATGGATCTCGATCTCCCGTTCTTTCCCGCTCCGGTCCACCGTGGACTGAGGCTGGGCAATGGACGGAGTAGGCTTAAAGGCCGCCCGTATTACAACCGGGCTGGAATCGCTCATCCCTCCCAGGACGCCACCGGAGTGATTGGTTCGCTTGGCCGGGTGGCCCGCACTGTCAATGCAGAAGCTGTCGTTATTCTGTGAACCGGTGGATACTGCCGCCTCAAATCCGTCTCCGATCTCAACGCCTTTCACTGCTCCAATGGACATCATGGCTTTTGCCAGAGCCGCATCCAGCTTGTCAAACACCGGCTCTCCCACGCCTGCGGGAAGCCCCTCGATCACACACTCTACCACACCGCCGCAGGAATCCCTTCGAGCCATCATATCCTCTAAATAACTCTCTGCTTCCTTTGCCGCAATGTCATCAGGCATATAAAGACGGTTTTCCCACATTTTGGAAATCTCCATCCGGGACCGGTCGATGCTTACAGGGCCGATTGCGCTGGTATAAGCAAAAACCCTTACCCCAAGGCGCTCCAGAAGCTTTGCGGCCACTGCTCCGGCTGCTACCCGGCCAATGGTCTCCCGTCCGGAGGAACGGCCGCCTCCTCTGTAATCCCTGAAGCCATACTTTTGATCAAAGGTGAAATCTGCATGACCGGGGCGGTATACATCCATGATATTGCTGTAATCGTGGGATCTCTGGTCTGTATTCCGCACCTCCAGGGCAATCGGCGTTCCGGTTGTCTTTCCTTCAAAGACGCCAGAAAGGATTTCCACCTGATCGCCCTCCTGTCTGGCTGTGGTAAAGCGGCTCTGCCCCGGCTTTCTCCGGTCTAAATATCTCTGAATATCTTCTTCATCTAAGGGCAGACCTGCCGGACAGCCGTCTATGACCACGCCAATGCCCTTTCCATGGGACTCTCCCCAGGTGCTGACGCGAAAAAGCGTCCCGTAAATTGAACCCGCCATGACTAATCTCCAATCTTTACAATCGCACAGCAGTTTGGTTCATTAACCGGAATGCTTCTTCCGCTCATGACCAGAAGTCCCTTCTCATAGTCTACCTTAAAGAAGGAAATGCTGCCGCTGTCATGGTTAATGGACGCAATATGCTTCCCATCCGGGAAAACAGCCACGTCCTTAGGATATTCGCCGCTGATCGGCAGGCAGCAGATCATGGAAAGAAGTCCCGTTTCCTCATCCCTGCTGTAGATGCTTACCGTATTCTCTCCCGCATTGGTACAGTAAACATACTTCTCATCCCAGGACATACGCATCGCGCAGGCTGCCGTAAGATTGCCCGGATTTTTCGTCGAGGTAGTAGAAATCGTCTGGATCTTCTCGATTACGGGAGCTCTGTCCCCTGTTTCATAAGTAAATACATCAATTACATTTTTAAGCTCGTACATCAGATAAAGGAAGCGTCCGTCCCTGCTGAACCGGAAATGTCTGGGCGCAGATTCCAGGTCGCAGCGGATGGCGTCTACCTGAACCATCTTCTGTTCCTTATCATTAAAGCGGTAAATCTTTACCTGATCCACTCCGTTGTCCACACTGAGGACGTATTTATTGTCCGGCATCCGGCGGGTGCATGTCACGTGAGGGCGGAAATTACGCTCTGCCACGCTTCCGTATCCTTTATCATATACACCGTCCACGATCCCCCCTACGGAGCCGTCTTTGTTCAAGCTCAGAATCGTGGTCTTTCCGTCATGATAACCGGATACGAAGATAAACTTGTCCTCCAGATCGCTGCACAGATGACAGCCCCTCATTCCGCGGATGGGCGCGCTGTTTAAACGCGCCAGGGCGCCGTTCTGCAGGATCCGGAAAGACACCACTCCTTCATCGGCAATGGAATACAATGTCTTTCCATCGCTGGAGGCAATTACATAGGAAGAATTATTTACCTCCATCTCGCATCGCTCCTTAAACGTTCCCTTCTCCACATCTACGTCAAATACTGTGATTCCCTTTGCTTTCCCGGTATAGGAGTAGGATCCCACATATGCCATATATCTGCCGCTCATACCTGTATTTACCTCCTGAATATAAGTCCGATTTTGTTAAAACCTATCATATCATAATTTTTATTATTTGTTAACCGCTAACTTTCAGAAAAGGTATTGACACCTGATTTATTTCATGTATAATGAAATTCGCCTTGTTTATTATTACTAAACTTTTTGATTATTTATATATTGGGTTAGTATTGCTAAACTTTTTGTATATTTTGCAGCCGTGCAGGGAGGAATTGTATGGATATCGGAAACAGACTGAAGGAGCTTCGTGTCTTAAAGGGACTGACTCAGGAGGAGCTGGCCGACCGCTCGGAGCTTTCCAAGGGGTTTATCTCTCAGCTGGAACGCAATCTGACCTCCCCCTCTATCGCTACTCTGATGGATATTCTCCAGTGTCTGGGAACTTCTATCGGGGAGTTTTTTACGGAAGAGCCTGAGGAACAGATCGTATTCGGCACTCAGGACTACTTTGAAAAAGTAGATCCTGAATACAACAATGAAATCAAATGGATCATTCCCAATGCTCAGAAAAACACCATGGAACCCATTCTCTTAACGCTCAAAGCCGGCGGTTCTACCTACCCGGATACACCTCATGAGGGAGAAGAATTCGGCTATATTCTGAAGGGTTCTGTTTCCATCCATCTGGGAAAAAAGACATACCATGCCAAAAAGGGAGAATCCTTCTATTACACAGCAGATAAAAAACACTATCTTTCAAGCAAAAACGGCGCCATGCTCATCTGGGTAAGTTCACCTCCCAGTTTTTAATACGGCCTCCGTTGTAAAAAAGACAATGTTATGACCCACTTCACTTTATAAAGGAGAAAAGACAAATGAGCCAGCCATTGATTGATTTACAGCACATCTCAAAAAGCTTTGACGGCGAGCTGATCCTGGATGATCTGAATCTCTCCATCAGGGAAAACAGCTTCGTCACCTTACTTGGCCCCAGCGGCTGCGGAAAGACCACTACTCTGCGTATCCTGGGAGGCTTTACCAGTCCCGATACCGGAAAGGTTCTCTTTGATGGTCAGGATATCACAAAGCTTCCGCCCAACAAGCGGCAGTTAAATACGGTTTTTCAGAAATATGCCCTGTTTCCTCATATGAGCATTGCGGACAATATTGCCTTTGGCCTGAAAATAAAAAACAAGCCCAAAAGCTATATTGATGACAAAATCCGCTACGCATTAAAGCTGGTCAATCTCTCCGGCTACGAAAAGCGCGATGTAACCTCTCTCTCCGGCGGTCAGCAGCAGCGTATTGCCATTGCAAGAGCCATTGTAAACGAACCGAGAGTGCTGCTCCTTGACGAGCCTCTGGGCGCTCTGGATTTAAAGCTGCGCCAGGATATGCAGTATGAACTGATCCGCCTGAAAAATGAGCTTGGCATCACTTTTATCTATGTAACCCACGATCAGGAAGAGGCTCTTACCATGTCAGACACCATTGTTGTTATGAACCAGGGCTATATCCAGCAGATGGGATCTCCGGAGCAGATCTACAATGAGCCGGAAAATGCCTTTGTAGCCGACTTTATCGGCGAAAGCAACATCGTCCACGGCATCATGCTTCAGGACGAGCTGGTTGAGATCTTTGGGGCAAAATTTGCCTGTGTGGATAAGGGCTTTGGCACAAATAAGCCAGTGGATGTCGTGATCCGTCCTGAAGATATCGACCTTGTAGAACCGGAAAAAGGCACGCTTGTCGGCACAGTGACCCATCTGATCTTCAAGGGTGTTCACTATGAGATGGAAGTTACTACCCCGGACGGCTTTGAGTGGCTGGTTCACTCCACTGATATGTTCCCCGTTGGAAAGCAGGTGGGAATCCATGTAGATCCCTTTGATATCCAGATCATGAACAAGCCTGCGTCTGAGGATGAGGAGGCGCTGGGAGTCGATGAATAAGGAAAAGAAATATCTTGATCTGGGGAAATCCCTTCTCTCCGGCCCCTATCTGGTCTGGATGACCGGTTTTACTATTATTCCTCTGCTCATGATTCTCTGGTATGGACTGACGGGACGTGACGGAGCTTTTACATTGGAAAATATCCTGTCAATCGCAGAACCGGATCATATGAAGGCTCTGGTGCTGTCTCTGGGTTTATCCCTGATCAGCACTCTGCTTTGCCTTTTTCTTGCATATCCTCTGGCTATGATTTTAAGAGGACGGGGAAATAAGGCCGGCAGCTTTATCGTATTTATTTTTATCCTCCCCATGTGGATGAATTTTCTGCTGAGAACCCTTGCATGGCAGACGCTTCTGGAGAAAAACGGCGTAATCAACGGAATCCTTTCCTTTTTCCATCTGCCCGGTATCTCCATTATCAATACTCCGGCAGCTATTGTACTAGGTATGGTATACAACTTCCTGCCCTTTATGGTTCTTCCGATTTATAATGTACTTGCCAAGATTGACGACAGCGTTATCAATGCGGCTCAGGATCTGGGAGCCAATACCTTCCAGACCTTTATAAAGATCTGGCTTCCTTTAAGCCTTCCGGGAGTCATCAGCGGAATCACCATGGTATTTGTGCCTTCTCTGACCACATTCGTTATCTCAGACCTCTTAGGCGGCAGCAAGATCCTTCTCATCGGAAATGTAATCGAGCAGGAGTTCACACGCGGAAGCAACTGGAACCAGGGAAGCGGTCTTTCCCTGGTGCTGATGATCTTTATTCTGATCAGCATGGCTATGATTGCCAAATATGACAAAAATGGAGAAGGGAGCGCATTCTGATGGTAAAAAGCAGAAAAATGATACGGAAGATCATTTCCGATTTCTATATGGTGCTTATCCTGATCTTTTTGTACGCACCCATCCTCACTATGATGGTATTGTCCTTTAACCAGTCCAAATCCAGAGCACGGTGGGGCGGTTTTACTCTTGACTGGTACCTGCAGATGTTTGACAGCCGCTCCATTATGAGCGCCCTGTCAACCACCCTGATTATTGCCTTTGTTTCAGCCCTTGCGGCAGCTGTTATCGGAACAGCGGCAGCCATTGCCATTCAGTCTATGAGGCTGGTTCCCAGGACAATTATTATGGGGATCACAAACATTCCCATGCTGAATGCAGATATTGTTACAGGCATTTCACTGATGCTGTCCTTTATTGCCTTTGGCGTATCATTAGGCTTTAAAACCGTGCTGATCGCTCATATCACCTTTAATATACCTTATGTGATTTTAAGCGTCATGCCCAAGCTGAAGCAGACGGACAAGAGTACCTATGAGGCAGCTCTGGATCTGGGAGCCACCCCCCTTCAGGCATTTTTTAAAGTGGTCTTCCCGGATATTCTGCCCGGAGTGCTGTCCGGCTTCCTTTTATCCTTTACCATGTCTCTGGATGATTTTATTATCACCCATTTTACAAAGGGCGCAGGCATCAATACTTTGTCTACACTGATTTACAGCGAGGTACGCAGGGGCATTAAGCCATCCATGTATGCCCTTTCCACAGTCATTTTCCTGACTGTACTGATCCTTCTGCTGATCGTAAATTTCCGTTCCTTTAAGAAAAAGGACTGAAATAATTCATTACTATTAAAAAGGAGAGCGACCCATGAAACGAACACCCATCCTCCTCACAGCAGGAGCACTGGCTGCCCTGATGACCGCAGGTCTTCTGACCGGCTGCGGCGGTTCCGGCAAAAATGGTTCTTCGGGAGATGACAACAAGCTTTATGTATACAACTGGGGCGAATATATTGACGAAAGCGTCATCGACGACTTTGAAAAGGAAAACGGTATTCAGGTGGTCTACGACGTATTTGAAACCAACGAAGAAATGTATCCTGTAATTGAAGCCGGAGGCGTAAGCTACGATGTGGTATGTCCCTCCGACTATATGATCCAGAAGATGATCGAAAACAACCTTCTGGCTGAAATCAACTTTGACAATATCCCCAATTACAAAGAAATCGGACAGGAATATCTGGATATATCCAAAGGTTTTGACCCGGAAAACAAATATTCCGTTCCCTACTGCTGGGGTACCATGGGAATCCTCTACAATACGCAGATGATCGAGGAGCTGGGCGTTCCTGCTCCCACCAAATGGGCCGATCTGTGGGATGAACGTCTGGAGGGAGAAATTCTCATGCAGAACAGCGTCCGCGACGCCTTTACCGTAGCTTTAAAGAGCCTTGGATATTCCTTAAATACCCAAAATCCTGATGAACTGCAGCAGGCAAAGGATGAGCTGATCCGCCAGAAGCCTCTGGTTCAGGCTTATGTAATTGATCAGGTAAGAGATAAGATGATCGGCGGAGAAGCAGCCGTGGGAGCCATCTACTCCGGAGAAATGCTCTATATCCAGAATGCAGTTAAGGAGCAGGAAGCTGATTTTACTCTGGAGTATGTAATTCCGGAGGACGGAACCAACTACTGGGTTGACTCCTGGGTCATTCCCGCCAATGCAGAGCACAAAGAAAATGCAGAAAAATGGATTGACTTTCTGTGCCGCCCCGATATCGCAAAGAAAAATTTTGAGTACATTACCTATGCCACTCCCAACAAAGGTGCCTATGAGCTACTGGATGAGGAGCTGAAACAGAATAAAGCTCTGTTCCCGGATCTCTCCGCTCTCACCAACTGTGAAATCATACAGTACCCCGGCGAAGAAGCCGACGCCCTTTATAACGAGCTCTGGAAAGAGGTCAAGGCAAAATGACGGACTGCTGCGGCTGTCCCATCTACGCGTTTACTAATGGAGGATAAGAATGAAAAAGAAAACAGCTGTTTCACTGGGCATGCTCTCTCTGGCCCTTGCCGCCGGTCTTCTCACTGCCTGCGGTTCCGGCCAAAAAACCGGGGCTGAGGAAGGCTCCGGCGAAGACAACAAATTATATGTATACAACTGGGGCGAATACATTGACGAAAGCGTAATTGACGAATTTGAGGAAGAAACAGGAATCGAAGTCGTATACGACCTTTTTGAAACAAATGAAGAAATGTATCCCATCATAGAAGCGGGAGCGGTAAAGTACGATGTGATCTGTCCTTCCGACTATACCATCCAGCGTATGATCCAGAATAACCTGCTGGCTGAAATCAATTTTGACAATGTACCCAATATCAAAGAAATCGGCCCGGAATATATGGATATGGCAAAGGATTTTGATCCGGAGAACAAATATGCAGTTCCCTACTGCTGGGGTACGGAAGGAATCCTCTACAATAAGCAGCGCTTTGATGAGCTTGGCATCCCATATCCCACCAAATGGGCAGATCTGTGGAATCCTGAGTTAGAGGGCGAGATCCTGATGCACAATACCCTGCGCTATGCATTTATGGCCGCATTAAAGATCAAAGGCTACTCTTTGAATACCACAGACCCGGATCAGCTGGCTGAGGCCAGAGATATGCTCATTGAGCAGAAGCCCCTGGTTCAGGCCTATGTAATCGACCAGGTAAGGGACAAGATGATTAACGGCGAGGCTGCTGCTGCCATGCTTTATTCCGGTGATCTCCTTTATATTCAGGATACCGCAAAGGAGCAGGGTTCTGAATTTGATCTGGAGTATGTGCTTCCCGAAGAGGGAACCTCCTACTGGATCGATTGCTGGGTCATCCCTGCCAATGCAGAGCACAAGGAAAATGCCGAGAAATGGATTAACTTCCTGTGCCGCCCTGACATTGCAAAGAAGAACTTTGAATACATTACCTACGCTACCCCTAACAAGGGCGCCTTTGAGCTGCTGGACGAGGAGCTGCAGAATAACAAGGCTGTGTTCCCGGATCTTTCCCAGCTGAAAAACAGCGAGAGCGTTCAGTATCTGGGCGAGGAAGTAAATGATATGTACAATGAGATGTGGAAGCAGGTAAAAGCAAACTAAACAGCTGTCTGTGAAAGAGCCGGGCATATCATCAGTGGACAAAATGAATCATGGTTTGCTTGTCAATCCTTTTCTTCTATGATACACTGAAGAGGTAGCAGTTCCCGTTTTTCAGGCAGACGGGAAAGAAAACCGTAAGGGGGAATGTTTGTTTTGAAAATACAGGAATCCGCTGAAAACTACCTGGAAACGATCTATATGCTGAGCCGCCATAAACCCTATGTCCGCTCCATTGATATTGCAAATGAACTGAGTTTTTCAAAGCCCAGTGTCAGCGTAGCTATGAAAAACCTGAGGGAAAACGGCTATATCCGCATGGATGAACAGGGTCACATCACACTTACTGAGACTGGACAGTCCATTGCTGACGTTATGTACGAACGCCATATTCTTTTGTCCAACTGGCTGATCTATCTGGGTGTGGATCCTCAGACAGCTGCAGAGGATGCCTGCCGTATGGAGCATGTAATCAGTCCGGAAAGCTTTGAAGCAATTAAGAAACATATTACCCAGGGAAATGAGCTTCCAAAGGAGCTTAAGGAGGAATCTATTCATGCTTAAAGACCTTGTAAAAAGCTGCCGCTCCTATCGGCGGTTCTATGAAGATATATCCATTCCGCAGGAAGAGCTGACAGATATGATCGATACGGTGCGCCTTACAGGCTGCACAGCCAACTGTCAGCCCCTAAAATACCGCATCATCCGTACTCTGGAGGAATGCGCGGCAATTTTTCCCAGTCTTTCCTGGGCAGGCGCCCTGAAAGACTGGGACGGACCGGAAAAGGGAGAACGGCCCTCTGCCTATATCGTCATTCTCTGTGATCTGACTGTGGCCAAAAATAAACAGTGGGATGAGGGAATCGCCGCCCAGACGCTCATGCTGGCAGCTGCAGAAAAGGGCTATGGCGGCTGCATGATCGGAAGCTGCAGGCGCAGTGAGATTCTGTCCATTTTAAAGCTTAATCCGGAAAACTATTCTGTGAGCCTGGTTCTGGCCCTGGGAAAACCCAAAGAGGAGGTCCGGCTTGTACCTGTAGGGGACGATGGAAGCACAACGTACTACAGGGATGAAAATCAGGTGCATTATGTTCCCAAGAGAAGTCTGGAGGATGTGCTGGTTTGATTTCTTCCGTTTTACAGAGATGAATTCTGCTTTTGACATTTTCATATGACACCTAAAAAGGACGCCGTTCTGCCTGAGCAGATGCGTCCTTTTTTCATTCCATTATATCGTTTTTATCTACCAATCAGCTTCATAACCAAAGGAATCTGTCTATATAATTACCCCTTCAGAGCCCTCATGGCATTCAAAATCGCGATCACGGACACTCCCACATCCGCAAACACAGCTTCCCACATATTAGCCACGCCAAAGGCTCCCATCGCCAGAACGATCAATTTCACGCCCAGGGCAAAGACGATATTCTGCATCACAATTCGGAGTGTTTTACGGGAAATACGGACAACGGCTGCAATCTTTCTGGGATCATCATCCATAAGGACAATATCAGCCGCCTCGATAGCTGCGTCCGATCCCATGCTTCCCATAGCGATTCCCACATCTGCACGGGAGAGCACCGGGGCATCATTGATGCCGTCGCCTACAAAGACCAGCTTCTCCTTTCCCTTGCATTCTGCCAGCAGTTTTTCTACCATATCTACCTTGTCGCCGGGAAGGAGTTCTGCATGAACCTCATCCAGGCCGATTTCCTTTGCCACTGCTTCCCCGGTTTCCTTTCGGTCTCCGGTAAGCATCACTGTCTTTGCAGCACCGGCCTTTTTAAGATCGCGTATTGCTTCTGGAATGCCTTCTTTTATTACATCGGAAATAAGAATGGAACCCAGAAAATTTCCTTCCTCTGCCAGATAAACCACCGTTCCCACGCCCGGACATGGCTTATAGGCAATATTTTCCTTCTTCATCAGACGGTCATTTCCTGCCAGCACAGTGCGTCCATCTGCCTTCACACGGATTCCATGACCGGGAATCTCCTCCGCATCTGCGATCCGCGTATGCTCAAAAGAATGCCCCCAAGCTTCACGGATAGACCTGGAAACAGGATGGTCAGAGGAGCTTTCTGCCAAGGCTGCCAGTTCTAACAGAGCCAACTGGGAAGCCGACCAGCCGTCAGCTTTATCTGTATCCTGCCTTTTCTCTATTGTTTCCTGAGCCGCATCTCCGGACGGATAAATGCCTGTCACCTTAAATTCTCCCTTAGTAAGGGTTCCCGTCTTGTCAAATACCACTGTATGGACATTTGCAAGAGCCTCCAGATAATTACTTCCCTTTACCAATACACCTTTTTTAGAAGCCGCTCCGATTCCGGAAAAGAAGCTCATGGGAACGGAAATGACCAGTGCACAGGGACAGGAAATCACCAGGAAAGTACAGGCTCTGCGTATCCCTTCGCTCCATGTCTGTCCAAAAAACAGCGGAGGAAGAATAGCAAGAACTACTGCCGCAATCACCACAACCGGAGTATAATACCTTGCAAACCGGGTAATAAAGTTCTCCACCGGCGCCTTTTTGCTGCTGGCATTCTCTACCAGTTCCAGAATACGTGCTACTGTGGAATCGTCAAATTCTTTCGTAACCTCTACCCGCAGCAGTCCGCTTCCATTGACGCATCCACTGATCATCTCATCTCCTGCTCTGACTCTTCTCGGGACGGACTCTCCTGTAAGAGCAGATGTATCGATCATGGAGTCTCCGGAAATAACCCTTCCGTCCAGAGGGATCCTCTCTCCGGCCTTTATGACAATTATATCCCCCACTGATACATCATCCGGATCCACCTGCTTTAGCTGTCCGTCTTCTTCAATATTGGCATACTCCGGGCAAATATCCATCAGGTCTGAGATTGACTGGCGGGAACGGTTTACGGCATAATTCTGAAACAGCTCCCCTACCTGATAAAACAGCATCACCGCAACTGCTTCTGAGTACTGTTGTACCGCAAATGCTCCTACTGTAGCCAGAGCCATCAGAAAGTTTTCATCAAACACCTGTCCGTTTCTGATATTGCGCAGAGCCCGGTAAATAATGTCCCATCCGATGAAAAAATAGGGGATCAGATACAGCGCCGGCCATACCGGGCTTTTCTCCCCAAACGGCAGAAGTCCCAAATGCTCTGTTACTGTCAGGGCAATATAGATTCCAAAGGTTCCAAGGATACGTATAAGCATACGCTTCTGCTTTACTGTCATGTTCCGTTATTCCTCCTGATGCATCATTCTCAACGGCTCTACATCTGAATTGTACAGTCCGGCTCTACTTTTCTGCATACAGACTGCACTTCCTCCATAATCTCATCAAAACGGCTGTCATCCGCTTCAATCGTCATCTTCTGAGTCATAAAGCTCACATTGGCATCCCTTACCCCGTCAATCTTTTTAATGGCGTTTTCCATCTTTGCAGCACAGTTCGCACAGTCTAAATTAGTTAATTTGAATTTCTTTTTCATGTTCTTATTTTCCTCCATTTTTATATTCTTACTCTGATATATGATCCATACCCTGACTGAGTATGGTCTTTACATGGCTGTCTGCCAGAGAATAAAATACGGCCTTTCCTTCCCGCCGGTTCTTCACCAGACGGTTCTGCTTTAAAATCCTAAGCTGATGGGAAATAGCGGACTGATTCATGTTTAAAAGCTGGGCAATATCGCACACGCACATCTCTGATTCAAACAATACATACAAAATCTTAATCCGTGTGGAATCGCCAAACACCTTAAAAATCTCCGCCAGATCGTACAGCTGATCCTCATCCGGCATCTTATCAGTCACGGACTTTACCACATCCTCATGAACCTGATAAAAATCACAGCACTCTACATCATTTAATGCCATTTTTTTCCTCCTCTCCTTCGGCCGCTTAATATATGAATAAATGTTCATATGTTTATATAAACAGTATAGTTCTTTTTTTCTGAATGTCAATAGTTAAATTTAAAAAATAAAAAAGCAGTGCCCTGAGATCTCATTTCTCAAAAGGCACTGCCTCAAATTTTAAAATATTACTGTTTTTCTTCTTCCGCAACCTGGATTCCCAGCTCTTCCAGCTGTTTTCCATCTACAGGAGCAGGAGCTTCCGTCATCAGACAGGATGCGTCCTTCACCTTAGGGAAGGCAATCACATCACGGATGCTGTCTGCGCCTACCATCAGCATAACCATACGGTCAAGGCCGTATGCCAGACCTGCATGAGGAGGAACGCCATACTTGAACGCTTTTAACAGGAAGCCAAACTGTTCCTGTGCACGCTCAGGAGTAAAGCCCAGAACCTCAAACATCCTGGACTGGATGTCTGCCTGATGGATACGGACAGAGCCGCCGCCCATTTCCACGCCGTTTAATACTATATCGTAGGCCTTTGCCCGAACACGACCGGGATCGGAATCAAGGTACTGCAGATCCTCTTCCATAGGCATGGTAAATGGATGATGCATTGCCACATAGCGGTCCTCTTCCTCAGAATACTCAAGAAGCGGGAACTCAGTTACCCACAGGAACTTAAAGTCATCTTTTTTCAGCAGATCCAGCTGTCTTGCCAGCTCCAGACGCAGGTTGCCCAACACGTCGAATACAACCTTGTCCTTATCTGCTGCAAAGAGAAGGAGATCGCCCGCTTTTCCGTCCATGGCAGCGATCAGGGCAGCCATTTCCTCTTCCTTCATAAACTTTGCAAAGGAAGACTTAAAGGTGCCGTCCTCATTAATGGCAATGTATGCAAGACCCTTTGCCCCAAAGCCCTTTGCATACTCTACCAGAGCGTCGATTTTCTTTCTAGGCATATGGCCCTGGCCCTCAGCATTGATGCCGCGGACAGAACCGCCATTTTCCAGAGCGCCCTTAAATACCACAAATTCGCAGTCCTTCACAACCTCGGAAACGTTCTTTAATTCCATTCCAAAGCGCAGATCCGGCTTGTCGGAACCGAAGCGGTCCATCGCCTCTCTCCATGTCATGCGCTGGATGGGAAGCTGCAGCTCATAACCGCAGATTTCCTTAAAGAGCTTCTGTAAGAGACGCTCATTTACATCCAGAACATCATCTACATCCACAAAGGACAGCTCCATATCGATCTGTGTAAATTCCGGCTGGCGGTCTGCACGCAGATCCTCGTCGCGGTAGCAGCGGGCCAGCTGGAAATAGCGGTCATAGCCGGATACCATTAACAGCTGCTTAAACAGCTGGGGAGACTGGGGCAGAGCATAGAAGGAACCGGGATGCACACGGCTGGGAACCAGGTAATCTCTTGCGCCTTCAGGGGTGCTCTTAATCAGAGTAGGAGTCTCAATCTCAAGGAAGCCCTCTTCTGCCAGAAATGCTCTTGTGAGAGTTGCCACGCGGCTGCGGGTAATCAGATTGTGCTGGATATCAGGCCGTCTCAAATCAAGGAAACGGTACTCCAGACGCAGCTCTTCCTTTGTCTTGCTCTTCTCCTCAATAGGGAAGGGCGGTGTCTCAGACTCAGCCAGGATCCGCAGGGAATTGGCACGGATCTCGATGGCTCCTGTAGCCAGATTTTCATTTACAGCGCCGGAACGGGCCTCTACGCGGCCTTCTACTGCCACTACAAACTCGCTTCTTAACTTCTCAGCCTTTGCGAAGTTCTCAGCGCCGCAGTCATTTTCCTCGAAAATCAGCTGTAAAATACCGGAACGGTCTCTTAAGTCTACGAAAATAATGCCGCCTTTATTTCTGCTCTTCTGAACCCAGCCCATAACGGTGACATTTTCACCGATCTGCGCTGCAGTTACCTCTGTACATCTGTGGGTACGCTTCAACCCAGCCATTGATTCTGCCATGATTATTCTCCTTTATCATCGTAAAGATTTATCGCATTCGCGCATTTTCGCCCTTAATGCTTCAGGCTCTCTCTGTAAAACTCCTTAAACTCACCATAGCCCTCTTTGCCAAGCTGCTCCTTCTGGAACTTCTTGTTTTTATTCATCTGGGCTACCAGCACCTGAACGCCGTTCTTTCTCTCCTCCATGGCCTCACGAATCACTGCTGCCAGAGCTGCGGAATCGATGCCCTTTTCAAAGAGATATGCCTTCTTTTCTCCGGCTCCCGGAACGGTAAAGCCGTTATCTAAGAGGATGGTGACAATGCGCTCAAAACCGATGGAAAAGCCGCAGGCCGGCGTTTCCATGCCAGTGAACTTTCCGATCATCTTATCATAGCGTCCGCCGCCTGCCACAGAACCGCCGAAGCCCTCCATGGATACCTCGAAAATAGTGCCTGTGTAGTAGGACATACCACGAACCAGAGTGGGATCAAATACAAGTCCAAACTCAGTTTCAGCCACATCCTTAACGGTCTCCATAATGTGTACCAATCCCTGGCATACAGCCGGGTCCATCACATCCTTTAAGGTCTCGCCCAGAGCCTTTACACCCTCTGCATCTCTTGTAACGGTACGGAGAAGCTCCAGATAACGGTCTACGCTTTCCTTTGCATTTCCATTTTCAAGAAGCTCCTTCTCCACACCCTCAAAACCGATCTTGTCCATCTTGTCAAGGGTAATCAGAACACTGTCCATAGCCTCCTCAGAGAAGCCGCAGTAGCGGGCCATGCCAAAAAGGATACCACGGTCGTTGATACGGACGGTAAAACCATTGTCAGGGCAGATTTTTCCAAGAGCGGTTGTAGTGGCTAAAATCAGCTCAATCTCTGCCAGATTGGTAGCATCACCCAGAATGTCAATATCACACTGGGTAAACTGACGGAAACGGCCCTTCTGGGGACGGTCTGCCCTCCATACGCTTCCCATCTGCAGCGCCTTAAAGGGGCTTGGAAGGCTGGATGCATTGTTTGCATAATAGCGGGACAGCGGCAGTGTCAGGTCGTAGCGCAGACCGCTGTCGGTTAAATCATTTTCATCCTGTGCGGTTTCCAGATTTAACTTGTCGCCTCTTTTTAATACCTTGAAAATCAGTTTTTCATTGTCTCCGCCCTGCTTGCTGGTCAGGTTCTCAATGTGCTCTACACAGGGAGTTTCGATCTGGGAAAAGCCAAAGCTCTTATAGGTTTCACGGATCTGGTTCATAACATACTCACGGATCTGCATCTCGGCAGGCGTGATATCTTTCATTCCGGTTACTGGTTTTTTCGTTAACGGCATAGTATTTTCTCCATAATTTGCGTTTTGTTTCGTGATTACTATTGTAGTGTACTTTTTCTATTTTGCAAGTGTTTTGAGGAAATTCGCGGGAAATCAGGGCTGGAATATACCGTTTACCCCCATATCCTCTCCTTCCGCCCGATCATCTCATCAATCCTGCTGATATACTGCTCTACTTCCTTCACATTCTCGCACCGTTCCCTGCGGTTTTCTGCAGGGAATACAACCTTTGTGGTGGTGCCTGCGCCGCAGGCGGCGATGGTCTGAAGCTCCTCCATGATGAGGATATTGTAAATGCAGGCTTTGCCGGGAAGGGAATAGCCTACGTTTTCAAAATTTCCGGCCATGTTTTTCTGGCGGTAAAGATAATAGGGTTCCATGCCAAGGCGACGGGCGCAGGCCTCGCTCATGGCGATCATCTCAGGTGTATTGTTTATCTTTAAGCCGCTGTACTCTTCCTTAAACATATTTAAACGGGCAGCCCGCTTGATGGCCAGGGAATGAACCGTAAGAGAATCGGGCCTGAGAGCCTCGATCTCTTCCAGTGTGTGGCGTACATCGTCTAAATCCTCCTCCGGAAGCCCCATGATCAGATCCATATTGATATTGTCAAAGCCCAGCTCTCTTGCCATGAGGAACTTTTCCTTTACCATCTCCACCGTATGGCGGCGGCCGATCAGATCCAGAGTCTTCTGGTTCATAGTCTGGGGATTTATGGAAATCCTGGTGATGCCATGGTCTCTCAGCACCCGAAGTTTTTCCTCTGTGATACTGTCAGGCCGCCCTGCCTCCACCGTAAATTCCAAAGCATTCTCCGTATCAAACAGCTGATCCAGCTTTGTCAGGATCGCGTCAATGTCCTCTGCCGGCAGAGCAGTTGGGGTTCCGCCTCCAAAGTAGATGGTATCCAGAGGGCGTCCCTTCATCTTGTCTGCCACATATTCCATTTCCTTAAATAATGCTTCCAGATAAAGGCCGGTGCGCCCCTTCCATTTGCTGATGGGATAGGAGGTAAAGGAACAATAAAGGCAGGTGGTGGGACAGAATGGGATTCCCACATACAGGCTGTATCCCCTGTCATAATCCAACGGCTCTAAAAGCATTTTCTCCCTTGCGGCAATTTCAATGCTCAAATCAATCTTTTCATCGCTCGCCAGATAGTTTTTTTTCATAAAGGAGCGGATCTCTTCCTCCTTCCAGCCCTCCTCCAGACGGCTTAAAGCAATCTTGGTGGGCCGGATTCCCGTGAGGGACCCCCAGGGCAGCTCATGGCCGGTGCGTTCTGTGAGCATACGGTAAAATAGCTGCTTTACCACATTTTTCGTCTCGCTGTGGTCGGAAAGATCCGAATATCCTCTGGAGGATGACGCAAGGTGAAAGTCCTCCAGTCCTTCCGGCACTGGAAAATAAGGACTGCAGCCTGCGGCCTCTCCCTCTTTTATCTGTTCCCAGAGGGCAATCCCTACATTCCATTCCTGTCCGGCCGCATCCTCCTCCGAGGCAGCGCAGCCGTCCTCTTCCTTCTGTATGAGACGGGTCTGCACATAAAAATCCACTCCGTCTTTTATTTCATGGGCATATGTTTCGCCCGGATAAAAAGACATCAGAAGTTCTCTGATGTCCTGTTCGTATGCATTATCCTGTATCAGTAAACCGATCATTTTGTTCCTGCTTTCTATTTTCTATCTATAGCATGCAATAGGATTGTTCTGCGCCTCATAACCAATGGTAGTGGGCTCTCCATGGCCCGGATAGACCATAGTATCTCCCGGCAGTATAAACAGCTTCCTAAGTACAGAATCCACCAGCGCTCTGCTGCTTCCTGTCGGCAGATCTGTCCGTCCATAGGAATCCTGGAACAGAGTATCTCCAGACAGAAGCACCTCTTCTTCCGGCAGATAATAGCACACAGAGCCTGCGGTATGGCCGGGAGTTGCAATGACTTTCCACTTATATCCCAAAAGCTCCAGCTCATCCCCGTCATGTACCAGCCTGTCTGCATGAAAACTCAGAGAATGGCCTGTAAAATGAGCGGTCAGATTCAAAGACGTATCCGCCAGCATACCATCCTCGGTTTCCGATGCATAGATGGGAATGGTAAAGGCCCTTGCTATCTGAAGAGCCGCTCCGATATGGTCAAAATGCCCATGGGTCAGAAGCACAGCCTGAAGCTTTATCCCAAGCTCACTGCATTTATTTAAAATATAATCTCCGTTGTCTCCGGGGTCTACTGCCACAGCCTCTTTGGTTGTGTCGTTGTAAACCAGGTAACAGTTCGTGCTTACCGGCCCCAATACGCAGGTTTTGATTCTGAAATCGCTCATACGCATCCTCCTTTAGCCCGTGGTTCTCTGGATATCCAGCACGCCTTCAATCTGGCGGATCTTATCTGTGATCCGGTTCAGTTCTTCCGTGCCGTGAATGTCAAAGGTCATGATAATGGTTGCCTTGCCCTGCTTGCTGGTTCTCACATTCATAGAAGTAATATCAATCTGCTTCTCTGTAAATACCTTGGAAATATCCGCAAACATGCCAATGCGGTTATTGGCGAAAATCTGAATTTCCGTAGAGTACTGCTCCGTACTTCCCGCCGTTTCCGCCACCTGCCATTCTGCATCGATTAGACGAGCTCTCTCTTCCTGAGGAAGATTGATCACATTAATACAATCTGTACGGTGGATCGACACACCGCGGCCTCTGGTGACAAAGCCTACGATCTCATCGCCGGGAACCGGATTGCAGCAGCGTGAAAAACGCACTGCCAGGTCATGAAGTCCCTTCACCACAATGCCGCTCTTATTTTTGCGCACCGTCGCTTCTCCGGAGCGGCCGTCTGTATCGGCAATGCCGCCCAATACGTCTGCATCTGTGATCTCACGCTTGCGCTTCTTCTCCCGCTCCTCCATCATCTTATTGATGACCTGGCCTTCCTTCAGGCCGCCGTGGCCGATGGATGCCAGCACGGAATCCCAGTCCTTAAAGGCATACCGGTGCATAACCTTTTCCATAAACTCCGGTTTTCCAAGCTCCGCCCAGTTGATGCCCTTGGCCTTGCAGTAGCGCTCTACCGCCTCACGGCCCCGGATGATATTGTCCTCCTTCATCTGGGTCTTAAACCACTGGTTAATCTTGTTTTTGGCCTGGGTGCTCTTTACCACCTTCAGCCAGTCGCGGCTGGGACCCTTGCAGTTCTGGGAGGTGACAATCTCGATCTGGTCGCCGTTCTGGATCACATACTCAATGGGAACCAGCTTTCCGTTTACCCTTGCTCCTACCATCTTGTTGCCAACCGCACTGTGGATGCAGTAGGCAAAGTCAATAGGCGTAGAGCCGCTTGGAAGGGTCTTTACATCACCCGAGGGCGTAAAGCAGTATACACTGTCGGAAAACAGATCCAGATCGCCCTTTACCATATTTAAGAATTCTTTGGAATCATCCGTATCCTTCTGCCACTCCAGGATCTGGCGCAGCCAGCTCATCTTTTCTTCTTCCTTGCCTGCTGCTACCTGTCCGCTGCCGCTTTCCTTATATTTCCAGTGAGCCGCAATACCGTACTCCGCCGTGCGGTGCATTTCGTAGGTACGGATCTGGATCTCAAAGGGCTGTCCTGTGCTGCCAATGAGCGTAGTATGGAGAGACTGGTACATATTTGGCTTCGGCATGGCGATATAGTCTTTAAAACGACCAGGTATCGGCTTATACATCTCGTGGATGACACCAAGAGCCGCATAGCAGTCCTTCACCGTTTCTACCATGATGCGCACGGCAAAAAGATCGTAAATCTGATCCAGGGTCTTGTTCTGCTTGACCATCTTTTTATATATGCTGAAGAAATGCTTCACCCTGCCGCCTACGGAAGCCTCGATGCCCGCCTCGTCCATATGCTCTTTTACCTCAGATACAATGGACTGGACAAAGGCCTCTCTGGCGTCCTTTCGCAGATCCACCTTTTCTACCAGATCGTAATACACATCCGGATGGAGGAATTTTAAGGACAGGTCATCCAGCTCGATCTTAATCTTGGAAATACCCAGACGGTCTGCAATGGGAGCATAGATCTCCAGTGTCTCTCTGGCCTTTTCCTTCTGCTTCTCCGGCTTCCAGTATTTTCCAGTCCGCATATTGTGGAGACGGTCTGCCAGCTTGATAATGATGACGCGGATATCCTTTGCCATGGCAAGAAACATCTTCCGCAGGTTCTCCGCCTGGATCTCCACCTTATCCTTGTCCCAGTTTAACTGGGTCAGCTTGGTAACGCCGTCTACCAGAAAGGCTACCTCAGAGCCAAACTCCTTTGTCAGCTGCTCAAGAGTCATAATGGTGTCTTCAACCACATCATGGAGAAGGCCCGCTGCAATGGTCTCCTTATCCATTTCCAGATCAGCCAGAATGATCGCCACGCAGAGCGGATGGATAATATAGGGCTCTCCTGATTTGCGCTTCTGCTCCTTGTGAGCCTCATCAGCGATTTTATATGCCTTTTCGATCATGGTAAGATCATCCGACGGATGGTACTTTCGGATGGCGCGGATCAGATCCTGATACAGTACCTCCGGACTGGTAAAATCAGCCGGCGCTTCCAGTTCAATATCCAGTTTTTCTTTTGTTCCCTCTTTTCCCATATGTGTGGTCACCTTTTTCTTAGAAATAATTAGTTATCATTATAATTTTATTTCTGTGAAAAAGCAAGGCCGTCCTTGAAAATATGGCGTCCATGACCGAAACAAATAAAAATTCAGGGATATCCATACATCTTTTTCATGTACAGTTATCCCTGAATCCATATGTTTATTTCATGCTGTCAGCGCCAAACGGGCCTTTATGACAATTCCAGCTTTCCCGTATAGAGCTGATAGTACGTTCCCTTTAAGCGGATCAGATCCTCATGGTCTCCCCGCTCGATGATCCGTCCATGATCCAGCACAATGATCGCGTTGCTGTTGCGGATGGTGGACAGACGGTGGGCGATCACAAATACGGTGCGCCCCTTCATCAGATTGTCCATACCTTTCTGCACAATACTCTCGGTTCTGGTATCAATACTGGAGGTTGCCTCATCTAAGATCAATACTGGCGGATCTGCCACCGCAGCCCTGGCGATAGATAAGAGCTGTCTCTGGCCCTGGGACAGCTCCTCGCCGTCTCCGCTTAACATGGTATCATAGCCCTGAGGCAGCATACGGATAAACTGATCCGCATGGGCCAGCTTTGCAGCCGCATATACCTCTTCATCTGTAGCGTCCAGCTTTCCGTAGCGGATATTTTCCCGGATTGTCCCTGTAAATAAATGGGTATCCTGAAGCACGATTCCCAGAGAACGCCTTAAATCATCCTTCCTGATCTTCGTAATATTGATGCCGTCATAACGGATCTTTCCATCCTGAATATCGTAAAAACGGTTGATCAGGTTGGTAATGGTGGTCTTTCCGGCTCCTGTAGAGCCTACAAATGCCAGCTTTTGACCGGGCTTTGCAAACAGGCTGATATCATGGAGGATCACCTTTTCATCATCATAACCAAAGGTCACATTCTCAAACCGAACGTCGCCTGTAAGCTCTGTATAGGTCACACTGCCGTCGCCGTGGGGATGCTTCCAGGCCCACATGCCGGTACGCTCCTTACATTCAGAAATCACCCCGTCCGCATCCTTTCTGGCATTGACCAGAGTTACATAGCCTTCATCCTTTTCCGGCTTCTCATCAATCAGGGCAAAAATACGTTCCGCGCCTGCCAGAGCCATGATAATGGCGTTAAACTGCTGGGCCACCTGCATAAAGGGCTGGGTAAAGCTCTTTGTAAACTGCAGGTAGGAAGCCATCACACCCAGGGTAATGCCGCCGACTCCCAGCACAGACAGGAAACCTCCCAGCACTGCCGTAAGCACAAACTGCATATTTCCAATGTTTCCGATCACAGGCCCCATAATGTTGGCAAAGGTATTGGCCTGAGAAGCACATTCAAAAAGCGCTTCATTTAATTTGTCAAACTCCTCCTCGGATTTGCGCTCATGGTTAAATACCTTAACCACTCTCTGGCCGTTCATCCGCTCTTCCACAAAGCCTGTTATGTCCGCTACAGCCACCTGCTGGCGCACAAAATATTTTCCGCTGTTTCCTCCGATCTTTCTGGATACGAAAAGCATGACAACAATAACCAGTACAGCCAGCACCGTAAGAGCAGGGCTTAACACCAGCATGGAGATAAAAGTTACTACGATCGTAAAAAAGGAAGACAGCGCCTGGGGGATGGACTGGCTGATCATCTGGCGCAGCGTGTCTGTATCGTTGGTGTAAAGACTCATGATAGAGCCGGTTGTATTCTGATCAAAATACCGGATCGGAAGGGTCTGCATGTGCTCAAACATATCGTCACGGATCCGTTTTAACACACCCTGTCCGATATAGACCATCAGTCTTGTATAGGTAAAGGCGGCAAGTACGCCCGCAACGAAAATACAGGCCAGCGTTCCCAGCGCCCGGTACAGCCCGGCAAAATCCGGCGTCTGCTGTCCGATCAGCGGGATAATAAAGTCGTCCAGCAGAAATTTCAGCGACAGAGATACGGAAATGCTTGCTCCTGAACTGATAAAGATACAGATAAATACCAGAAAAAAGCGCAGCTTATACGTTTCTGTCACATATTTTAAAAGACGCTTTGCGGTCTGAGCCGTGTTTTTGGAAATCTGTAGTTTCTTACTGCTCATTCTCTTCGCCTCCCTTCATCTGAGACTCATATACTTCACGGTAGATCTCATTGGTGCGCAGAAGCTCACTGGAAGTACCCACGCCCACAATCTGTCCTTCCTCCAGAACAATGATCTGATCTGCGTCCTCAATGGAGGAAACCCGCTGGGCAATAATGATCTTTGTAGTATCGGGAATCTCCTCTCTGAAGGCCCTGCGGATGAGAGCATCCGTCTTTGTGTCTACCGCACTGGTAGAATCATCCAGGATCAGGATCTTAGGCCGCTTTAACAGCGCTCTCGCAATACACAGGCGCTGCTTCTGGCCGCCGGATACGTTGTTTCCGCCCTGAACGATCATAGTATCATAACCGTGAGGAAACTCCTTCACAAACCCGTCCGCCTGAGCCAGACGGCATACCCGCTCCACTTCCTCATTGGAGGCCCTTTCATTGCCCCAGCGGATATTCTCATAAATGCTTCCTGTGAAAAGCACATTTTTCTGGAGCACCATGGAAACCTGGTCTCTCAGAACCTCCAGGTCGTACTCTCTTACATCAATTCCGCCTACCTTTACGCTTCCCTTTGTCACATCATATAATCTGGGAATCAGCTGTACCAGCGTGGATTTGGAGCTTCCGGTCCCTCCGATAATGCCTACGGTCTGTCCCGGCTTGATGGAAAGATTTACATCCTTTAAGGAAAGAGGGCCGCCTTCACCTGCATAGCTGAAATCTACATGCTCAAAGGTGATGCTTCCGTCCGCAACCTCCTTCACCGCCTGCTCCTTTGCCTGCATTTCAGGCACTTCCGTAAGGACACTGGTAATACGGTCTGTGGATGCCTCAGCAATCATGATCATAACAAAGACGAAGGTAACCATCATCAGGGACATCATGATCTGCATAGCATAGACGATCACGCTTGTCATCTCTCCTGTCTCCATGGTTCCAAAGACAATGCTCCTGCCGCTGATTGCTACCAGAAGGATGATCACTATATAAATTACCGTCTGCATTACAGGAGAATTCCATGCCACAATCCCTTCAGCCTTTGTAAAAAGCTTGTAAACGTACTTGGATATATCATGGAACTTACCGATTTCATAATCTTCCCGTACAAAAGATTTTACCACTCTGGAAGCGTTTACATTTTCCTGTACAGAATTATTTAAAATATCGTACTCGTCAAAAACCTTTACAAAATGGGGATGGGCCTTCTTCGCAATAAAAATCAGGGCGCCGCCCAGAACGGGGATCACAACTAAAAATAAAAGCGCAATCTTTGGATTGATGGTCAGAGTCATAACCCATGATAAAGCTACCATGATGGGCGCTCTGGCTAACAGGCGCAGGCTCATCATATAAGCCATCTGAACATTGGTAATATCCGTAGTCATACGGGTTACAAGACCTGAGGTAGAGAAATGGTCGATATTCTTAAACGAAAACTCCTGAACCCTGTAAAATATATCATGGCGCAGATTTTTTGCATATCCCGCCGCCGCGATTGCCGCCGTCTTTCCGGCTGTTACGCCGAAATACAGGGCAAGCATTGCCATCACAACCAGTATGAAGCCCCTCTGGATGATGTAAGGCAGATTGCCTCCTGCGATTCCAATGTCAATGATCTTTGCCATTTCCATGGGGATCATAACTTCTAACAGCACCTCCAGCAATACAAATATGGGAGTCAGTATAGACTGCTTTTTGTATTCCCGGACCGATTTTAAAAGTAATTTATTCATCCTTTTCCTCTTCCTCCTTTATGTTTTTATTTGTTTTAGACGCTTCCTCCTCCGCTTTTACAAGATTGCCGAACATCCGGCACATCACACTGCGCCAGATATGAAGCTCTTCTTCCGGGATTCCCTCCATAAGAAGGGCTTCCGTTCTCCCTAGCTGCTCTAAAATCTGGGGACGCAGTGACTCCGCCCTGGCTGTCGGCACAATGCGCTTAAGCCTTGCATCCTGAGGAACGCTTTCTCTCCTGATGAATCCATTTTTTTCCAAAAGCTTCAGGATCCCTGTTACCGTTGATTTGCGGATACGGAACTCTTCCTCGATATCCTTCTGATACACATCCGTATGAAGGGTCCGCAGAAGGATAAACTTCATAATATGCCGCTGAGACCCGGTCAATCCCTCATCCATCAGCTCCTCCTGGATGTTCCTGCGCTTTAACTGATGAGAGAGCATATGGATCATCCTTCCCATATGCATTGTTTCCATTCTGCATTCCATATCCTGCATCATTTCACCTCTTCGTATGCACTGCTTTCAGATAGTTAGCGTCCTAACTTTTGGTATTATACAGACTTAAAAATTTAATGTCAAGATAGTTTCACAGGGGAAAATGTGAAAAATATGTGTTCAAAAAAGCGTCCATCCCATTTTTCAACAGAATGAACGCTTCTGGACGGAAAATTACTTTCCCTCATAAACGATTGCAGAGTCCACTGCATAATCCTTTAACTTCTCTCTGCCCTTTAATCCGGCCAGTTCCATTACAAAACAGATTTTTACCACCTGGCCTCCCAGCTGTTCGATCAGCTTTATAATCGCCTCTGTAGTGCCTCCGGTGGCAATCAGATCGTCTACGATCACAACCTTCTGGCCCGGACGGATGGCGTCCTTATGGATCTCGATCTCTGCAGTTCCGTATTCTAGTTCATACTCTGCAGAAATGGTCTCGCAGGGAAGCTTTCCCTTTTTGCGCACAGGCACAAAGCTCTTATGCTCTGCATAGGCCACCGGTACACCGAAAATAAAGCCTCTGGACTCCGGCCCAACGACTACGTCATAATCCAGATCCTTCACCATGGCGCGCAGGCTGTCTACTGCCAGCTGCAGTCCGTCTGCATCCTGTAAAATAGAGGTTACATCCCTGAAAATGATTCCCGGCTCCGGGAAATCAGGAATGCTTCTTACATATTCTTCCAGTTTTTTCATGTCTGCCTTCTCCTTTTGTTTGATCTGCAATCGGTTCACGGACTATTCTTCCTTCAGGTTCCGTACCGTATCCCGTATGATAAGCTTATTATCCAGATAAATTCTCCTGTTATCCACAATTCCATCGTCCAGACGGCGCAGAAGCACTCTGGCGCCCTCTCTGGCGATATCGCCCATGTTTCTCTCCACCGTAGTCAAATGCATATCGGAATAACCGGACAAATCCCAGTTATCAAAGCCGATCAGAGAAACATCTCCCGGCACAGACAGCCCCGCCTCATCGATCGCTGTCCTTGCTCCAAAGGCCATCTCATCATTAAAACAGAGAATTGCCGTAGGCTCATAGGAAAGGAGCTGTTTTGCTGCGCTGTAGCCGCTTCCGTAACGATAGTTTCCATTAATCATAGGCACCTGATCGGGATCCAGCCCGTGCTTTCGCATGGAGATCCGCCAGCCTCTGTGGCGCAGGCGGGTAGAATCCAGCTCTGGCCTTCCCTCGATGACTGCCAGCTTCCGATGGCCATTATCCAAAAGGTAATCCATGGCCCGTTCCATGGCCCTAGCCTCGTCTGTTGTCACATTGGGCGCATCGATATCCACGGAACGGCAGATAACCGTCATGGGAATCTTCTTTGACAGAACCTCATCCATAAATTCCATATCCTCATTTTTCTGGGACAGGACAATGATCCCGTCAAAATAGCTGGGATTTAAGGTACCCGGTTCATGCATATCAATACCCTTTACCACTACATTATACTTGCTTCCCGTAATACTGTAAACCCCTGTAAGTACATCGTGAAGCACATAGGGAGAAGTCATTTTGCTGATCGTGGAAAAATACAGTCCGATCACATAGGAACGTGATTTTTTCAAGTGGATCGCTGCCTGATTGGGTACATATCCCATTTCAGACGCCAGACGGCGGATCCTGTCTCTTGTCTCGGAATATCCCCCCACTCCGTTTAAGGCCCTGGAAACCGTTGAATAGGAAACCCCCGCCTTTTTAGCGATATCCTTGATCGTTACTGCCACTTTATCCCCTCCGTTTTACATATTCCCGATATTTTCTGTGACAACTGCAGGCCCTTCCTGGCCGCTTATCTCCACATCCTTTAATATAAGCTCTTCGATATTATTTGCATAGATTCCCTGGCGGCAGGTGGTCTTACTGCAGCCCTCCATCATGGCCGGCTGGCCGCACATAGGTTCATCTGCATAAGTTACCCGCACATGCTCCATCTCTACCCGTCCGATCTTCTTTTCCGGCAGGCCGTACATATAGGCAGCAGCCACATGGCAATTTCTGGCCTCAATATTTCTAAAGGTAAGGGTAGCGATCTCCGGCAGGCGGTCATCCACCGGTCCGGCTTCCTTGCTGCGGACATACTCAGAATGGCCATCCGGATCGCAGAAATAGAAACAATTGATCACAAAGGGAGTCATTACATGATCCATTGTGATATTTTCAAATAAAATACCCTGAACTACCGCATCCTTTCCACGTCCTCTTCTGGTCTTGATCCGCAGTCCCCGGTCCGTATGAAAGAACATACAGTCTCTTACGGTCAGATTCTTCACGCCTCCGGCCATCTCGCTTCCGATGGTAATGGAGCCGTGGCCGTCGCGCATACAGCACTGGCGGATGGTTACATTTTCACAGGGACGCTTATAGGTAGATCCCATATAGATTTTTCCTGATTTTAAAGCAATACAGTCATCGCCCAGAGAGAAATACACACCTGTAATTTCCACATTTTTACAGGACTCCGGATCCAGGCCATCAGTGTTGGGAGAATCCTTTGGATTTAATACCTTCATGTCCAGGAAACGAAGGTTGTCGGAAAAATAAGGATGGAGATTCCAGCTTGGGCTGTTCTGTACCGTGATACCCTGGAGAACTACATGTTCACACCGCTCTAAAAATACCATTCTGGGGCGGAATGCGCCGTTCATGATCTTGGGATCCTTCCACCAGTTCTCTCTGTCTGCATTTCCATCTATTGTTCCCTGTCCGTAAATCGTTACATTTTTTACGTTCACACCTGTAATAATAGCTGTAAACATAGGAAGAGGATTTCCCTCCCAGGTACCCAGATTGTACTCATCCTTTTCATTATAACTCTGGATCATCCCTTTGAACACAGGAAAACGGCTGCGGTCTGTAAAAGCAGACAATACGGCTCCCTCATCCAGCTCAATGGAAACATCATCCTTAAGGAACAGAGAGGAGATCCGGTAGGTTCCTGCCGGGATCAGCACACGACTCTCTTTCGGGCAGGCCATGATCGCTGCCTGGATAAAAATCGTGTCATCGCTCTCCCCATCTCCCTTTGCGCCAAAGTCGCGGACATTTAAGGTAACAAACTCATAGTCTGTAGCAAAGTAGGACATAATCCTCTCTCCGGCCTCATTGACCGCCTCTACTTCGTACTGGGTATCGGGAGTCAGATGATACAGGCTGGTGACCGCCTTGTCTGTTTTTGCCGCCTCTTTGTGATTTAAGTAGATAGTCCAGGAAGAGGCTGTATGGTAGCGTCCTCCGTCTTCAATTTCAATTACCGCACATCTTGCGTTCTTGTAGATTACTTTTAATTCCATAGCTTTTGTCTCCTTTAACAAAAATAGAGGAATCCCCCGAAAGAGAATCCTCCGTTTTTTAATGTACCATGTAACATTTAACCCTTTACACCGCCGGCTGCGATACCGTCAATAAAGGAATCCTGGGCGCAGAAAAATACCACCAGGGAAGGAATAATGGAAATCAGGGACATTGCCAGAATCCGGTTCCACTGGAAGCCTACGTCGCCGTCCATAGACATACGCAGATATACGGAGTTGGTATATTTATCCATATCAGCGATATAGATCAACGGGCCCTGGAAGTCATTGTTGGTCCACATGAACTGGAACAGCGCACAGGATACCAGTGATGGCTTTAACATAGGCACGATTACATACCACAGTGTTTTTAAGGTGTTACAGCCGTCAATCTTAGCCGCCTCCTCCAGCTCTTTTGGTACGCCTCGTAAGAACTGGATCAGCATGAATACAAAGTAGGTATCAGCTGCAAATAAGGACGGGATAACCAGAGGCAGGTAGGTATTTACCCACTTCCAGTTGTTGAACATGATGTACTGAGGTGCGTTTAATACAACCTGAGGAAGGAACAGGGTAGACATCAGCAGTGCAAAAAAGATGTTCTTTCCTTTAAAGTTGAAACGTCCAAAGCCATATGCTGTGATCGTTGCGGATACAACGGTAAAGATAACCTTCGGAATAACGATCTTGTAGGTATTGATCAGAGATTTAACCAGATCGATCTTTCCTCCGTAGCTCTTAAATGCATTGTCATAGCCGTCGAATACAGGATTCTTCGGGATAAACCATGCGCTGGTGAAGATCTCGGAGTTGGTCTTAAAGGTTGCTCCCACCATCCAGATCAGAGGATACACCATGATAATCCCTACCAGGATCAGAAGGGTGTAGCGGATCACAGCACTGATTTTTCTTCTTGTCTCTCTTGTCATCTGATTCTACCTCCCATCCTCATCTGAATAGTAAACCCACTTCTTCTGGCTGACAAATGCAACAACGGTCATAGTCATAGTAATCAAGAACAGGATCCACGCCTGGGCGCTTGCCATACCCATCTTGTGGCGGAGGAATGCGTTGTTGTAGATCAGCATGGAGATCAGTGTGGTTGCTCCGTTTGGTCCGCCCTTGGTTACAAGGAACGGTCCGTTGAACTCCTGGAATGCCTGGCATAACTGGGTAACCAGGTTGTAGAAAATAACCGGTGTGATCAGGGGTACGGTAATCTTAAAGAACTGTGTCCACTTGCCGGCGCCGTCGATAGAAGCCGCCTCATAAAGATCCTCAGACACACCCTTTAAGGCTGCCAGGAAGATAACCATGGCGGAACCGAACTGCCATACACGGAGAAGTACGATCACCATCAGGGCGCTCATGTCGCCGGCCATCCAGTTGATCTCCGGGATACCGAACGCGCCTAAAACGGTGTTGATCAGACCGTCTGTGTTAAATACAGCTCTCCACAGGATAGCGATCGCGATGGAGCCGCCCAGAATGGAAGGGATGTAGTAAGCGGTTCTGAAGAAGTTTACGCCCTTTAACTTAAAGTTTAAGATGTAGGCAATAAACAGAGCGAACATCAGCTTTAAGGGCACGTCAAAAATGGCGTATTTAAACGTTACCACAAAGGCGCGGATGATATCGGGATCCGTAAAGATCTTCTCGTAATTCATCATGCCGTACTTGGTAATGCCATTGAAAAGGTCGTAGTTGGTGAAGCTGTAAAAAAGGGATGAGAGGAAGGGATATACCTTAAACAGGATAAAACCAACCAGCCAGGGCAGGATGTACAGAAGGCCGATATTCAGCGCCCAGAATCCTTTCTTGTTTTTCATACGGTTACCTCCATAATATTTCGTACTTTTATACGCGGTCCGCATACTTTTCTGCCAGGAGAGTGCCCAGGGCGCAGCCCTTTTTTATGGCGTATGCGAGCTGCTCGCCGGAAGCCTCTTTGGAAGCCTCCAGATGTTTTCTTATGCCTTCACGGAACATGTCCTGGAGCGCTCTGTAATGCTCATAGATCTCCGGAGACATCTCCTCTATCATGTCGATCAGCAAGGCCAGATCTGCCTCGCTGAGAGTTTTCTGTGTTTTAAAATAAGTAACAATACTGCTGTAATTTTCTTTGTTTTTAACTGCTTCTCTGATTTCTTTTTCTGTCATATTCACTGTTCCCCTCAAAGGGAGGCAGCGTCTGAAAGGGACGCTGCCGTTTATTTCTTGCGGATTAGTAGTTGCTGTAGCACTCATCAATGCCCTTAAGCAGTTCCTCGGCAGCCTCGGCAGATGTCGTGTTGCCTGCGGACAGCTTACCGAATACCTTGTAGTATACGCCGTCAGGGTTAGCCTTTAAGTCATTATGCTCGAAGTAGGGATCCAGAGGGAACTTGCTGTATGCAGTCACCTTGGAGTTTGCTTCCTTAACCATCTCATCGCCGATTCCCTTCTCATTGAGAATCTCAATTGCCTTCTTGGAGCAAGGGATACCTCTCTCAGTACCGGAGATTTCGATGCCTTCATCCTCATTTAACAGGAAGTTGATCAGCATGGCTGCTTCCTTCGGATGCTCAGAATTTGCTGCAACTGCAAATGCCATGGATACCTTGGTAAATCCGCCGTTGTGATCGCCGAACTTGATGAAGTCGCCGATTACCAGCTCCTGTCCAGGCTTATCTGTACTCTCTGCGATCGCCTGCTGGAACTTGCTTACAGAAGAATCCCACTCAAGGATACCTGCATACTTACCGTTGATCCACTTAGCGTTCTTGTCAAGAGAGTCTGCCATATCGCCCTGAAGTGTAGCCAGAGTAGGAATTACATGATTCTCTTCCAGCTTTGTGATGAAATCCATACCTTCCTGGATCTCTTCCTTTGTATACTGAACAGCTCCGTCCTCTACCCAGGCCTTGCCGTACTTGCTCTCTAAGTAGTATACCAGGAAGATCGCACGGTCGTACTCGCCCAGTGCCAGAGGATAATAATCGTCGCCGTATGCCTTAAATGCCTCTCCGGCTGCCAGTAAGGATGCCTCGTCTGTAGGAAGCTCGCATCCGATCTCATCAAATGTGGTCTTATTCCAGTAGAACAGACGGCCTGTCAGAGAAATCGGAACTGCCATCAGCTTTCCGTCTGCCTTACACTGATCCAGAACCTCCTGGTCAAACTGTGTCAGGTCGATCACATCGCTGTACTCGTCCAGATTTACGAAATTCTTACCGTTTCCGCTATAGGATGTGATCCAGTTCCAGTTGATCTGCATTACGTCAGCTGCATTGCCGCCCTGGATTGCCAGAGCCTGCTTCTCTTCCCAGCCGGTCCATGCGCCATACTCAGCCTCAACCTTGATGTTTGGATACTTTTCCATGAAAGCGGCGATTGCCTTTTCTGTTGCCTCATGACGGGCATCACCGCCCCACCATGAAAACTTTAAGGTAACTTCCTCATTGCTCGCTGCGCTGTCGCCGCCCTCAGCCTTACCTGCTGCAGTTGTATCTGTAGATGCGGACGTACCGCCGCAGGCTGCCAGAGATAATGCCATGGTAGATGCCAGAGCCAGAGATACTGCTTTTTTGAAATTTCTCTTCATTTTACTCTCTCCCTTTCTTTTCCCCTTCGCATACACATTTTGCAAAGGTTTGCAACATTGTTCTGAAAATTGTGCACATCCGCTAGGTAAGCGTTTACAAATTTGTATGCTTTTAAGCAAACGTGCTTATTTCTCATGGTAATTTCATAATATCATTAACCCTATCAGTTGTCAATTATGTATTGTGTATATTTTTACACTTTCTTTTTATGCAATATGTCTAGTTTTCTTCTCTGTTTTTTTGTGATAAGATGGTTTCAAGACAGAAAATGATATTTTTGGTGGTAATGCAAGTATTTTTTACCAAATTAAGGGAAATTAGATCCAGACAGTCATGGCATTTATTACCCGTTTTTGGTCTGCAAACGTTTACATATCATTTTCTTTCATACTGTCTTTAAAAACCTTTATATATGTGTTACTATTTTTAAAGGATAAAGGAGAATTATATCATGATGAAGATTTTGGACCATTACATTGACCAGCTGTTAGACAAGAGTACGCCTCAGGCTCCGGTCTGGAACATCGAAAAGATCAAAAACGGCGGAGCTTCTACCTGGAACTACATTGACGGCTGTATGATCAAGGCCATTCTTGAATTGTACCATATTACCCGAAATGGAAAATACCTGGAATTTGCCGATGCCTTTATCGACTACTTTGTGCAGGAGGACGGCTCCATCACTTCCTATGATCCAAAGGAATATAATCTGGACAATGTAAATGCCGGCAAAACCCTTTTCGATCTCTATGAGCTTACCGGACGGGAGAAGTACCGCAAAGCCATCGACACAGTATACAGCCAGCTGAAAGGGCAGCCAAGAACCACAACAGGCAACTTCTGGCACAAGATGATCTATCCAAACCAGATCTGGCTGGATGGCCTGTATATGGCCCAGCCCTTCTATATGCAGTACGAAGTAACCTATAATAATGGTGCCAACTGCCGGGACTCCTTTGAGCAGTTCCTTCATGTATATGACCTCATGAAAGACACACGCAACGGCCTGTACTACCACGCATATGATGATTCCAGAGAATCCTTCTGGTGCGACCCCGTCACAGGCCTGTCAGACAATTTCTGGCTGCGCGCACTGGGCTGGTATGCCATGGCCCTGATCGATACCATGGAGGTAATGCCGGGATCCATGGCCCAGGAGAAGGAAAAGCTGGGCGCTATTTATAAGGAACTGATTGACGCCATGCTGCCCTATCAGGACAAGGAAACCGGTATGTGGTATCAGGTTGTAAACAGAGGCCGCATTAAGCCAAACTATCTGGAAACCTCCGGCTCCGCCATCTTCGCCTATGCAATCATGAAGAGCGTGCGTCTAGGCTATCTGGATGAAAGCTATTTTACCTTTGGAGAAAGGGCATTTACCGGCATCTGTGAAACATATCTCTCTGAAGAAAACGGAGAACTTCAGTTAGGCGGCATCTGCCTGGTTGCAGGACTTGGAAATAAAGAAATGCGGGAAGGCACCTTTGACTACTATATGAGAGAACCCATTGTAAAAAATGAGGCAAAAGGCGTAGCCCCTCTGATCCTTGCTTACATTGAAATCCTGCTCCGCGAAAAGGCAGGCACACAGGAGTAGATTTTATGCTGAAAGAAGAACGACAGGCACTGATCTTAAACAAGCTTCATACATCAGGAAAGGTTGTGGTAAGCCAGCTGGCAGCCGACCTTAAGGTTTCCGAGGATACAGTCCGCAGAGATCTGCTGGATCTAGATCAAAAAGGACTGCTAAAACGGGTGTTTGGAGGGGCAATCCCTCTGGAACGTCCGGTCATCGGTTTTTTCGACCGGGAAGAGGCAGACGTAGAGCTGAAGCAGAAGCTCGCCGAAAGAGCCCTGGGCTTTCTGGAGCCCGACCAGCTGGTAGCCATTGACGGCAGCAGCACCAATCTGCAGTTTGCTAAGAATATCCCTTCCGATATGAAACTTACGATTTTAACAAACAGCTACAGCATCGCCCATGTGTGTTCCATGAAGGAGCAGGTAAAGGTGATCGTTCTGGGCGGGGATCTGTTAAAGGATTCCATGACAACCGTAGGTGAAACGGCAGCTGCTCAGGCAGCCGCCTACCATCCGGATCTGTGTTTTATGGGCGTTTATGCCGTACACCCCGAATACGGCATGACGATTCCCTATCCTGAAGAAGTAAGTATCAAGAGCCAGCTGATCCGATCCTCCAGACGGGTCATCGCTCTGGTGGATCCCGTGAAGCTGAATACCGTATCACGATATCATGTATGCGGGATTGAAGCCTTTACAGCCCTTATTACAGACGGATCTGTGGAAGGCGAGATGGCTTTGGGATACCGGAACCGGGGACTGGATTTTATATAAAAACGGCCTGCAAAGCCTCTCTTTGCTCTTTTTGCGTTTGTTTGCGTTAGTTTTTCTTTAATGCGTGCGTTAGTTTGCGTTTTTAATAATTTATGTATTCACATGATTTTATTTTTGCGCAAATTAACGCATTTTTTTGCGATATTATGCTTGACATTGTGCTGTATGGCGCTATAATGAATGTATAAACCAGTATGAAATACAGCAATTTGAGGAGGATTTTGTTTATGAGATTTTTCGTTGATACTGCTAATGTAGAAGACATCCGCAAGGCAAACGATATGGGGATCATCTGCGGAGTTACAACCAATCCGTCTCTGATCGCCAAAGAAGGCCGCGACTTTAAGGAAGTAATCTCTGAGATCACATCCATCGTAGACGGCCCTATCAGCGGCGAGGTAAAAGCTACAACCACAGACGCAGAAGGCATGATCGCAGAAGGCCGCGAGATCGCTGCCATCCATCCAAACATGGTTGTAAAAATCCCCATGACCGTAGAAGGCTTAAAGGCTGTAAAGGTGCTTTCCGCAGAAGGCGTTAAAACAAATGTTACTCTGGTATTTTCTGCTGCACAGGCACTGCTGGCCGCCAGAGCAGGAGCGACTTATGTATCTCCTTTCTTAGGCCGTCTGGATGATATCTCCATGCCGGGCATTGACCTGATCTACGATATCACGGAGATTTTCCAGATGCACAATATCGAAACAGAGATCATTGCAGCCAGCGTGCGCAATCCGATCCATGTGATCGACTGCGCCAAAGCCGGAGCAGATATCGCTACCGTTCCCTACAAGGTGCTGGAGCAGATGACAAAGCATCCCCTTACCGATCAGGGAATTGCAAAATTCCAGGCAGATTATAAGGCTGTGTTTGGCGAATAATGATATGAAAAATGCCAGCTCCGTTTTCGCTTGCGGGGCTGGCATTTTTCATATTAAAACAGTTTCTGTTACATGATCCGCACATGCTTCAAAGCGCCTGTCTTTGAAAACTCGGTCCATTCGCACACATTTACGGCATGGTCTCCGATGCGCTCCAGATATTTGGCGACCATCAATAGATCGATTCCCTGATCTGCCTGATCCGGCGATGTTTTCAGCAGGCTGATCACATCTGTCTTTACCTGATTAAACAGGCTGTCTACTCGATCATCCATACGGATGATTTTTTCAGTTTCTTCCAGATCCTGGGAAATAAAGGCCTCTACCGCATCGTGAACCATTTTCCTGGCTTCTTCCGCCATAAGAGGAAGATGCTTTACAATGTGATAAGCGTGTTCGCTTTTAATCCTCAAGATCAGCTCTGCTATATCGGAAGCATGATCTCCGATACGCTCCAGATCCGTAACCACCTTTAAAGCGGTGGAAATCTGGCGCAGGTCGCAGGCTACGGGCTGTTGGCGCAGGATCAGAGACAGGCAGCGGGATTCTATAGCCCGCTCCATATCATTAACCGTCCGGTCCCCCTTGATGACATCTTCTGCAAGTGTATAATTCTGATCCTCAAAAGCCACAAAGGTCTGCTCAATGGCCTTTTCCACCATGAACGCCATTTCTCTTAAATCCTTATTCAACTCTTCCAACTCATGTTCATAAGTTATGCGAACTGTCATATCTTTTCCTTTCCGCCGCGGTTTTACTGTCTATCAGCCGAAACGTCCTGTAATATAGTCCTCTGTACGCTTATCCTTTGGCATGGTAAACAATTCGTTTGTAGAAGCATATTCTACCACCTCTCCTACAAGGAAAAAGGCTGTATAATCTGCAATACGGGCCGCCTGCTGCATATTATGAGTTACAATAGCCACTGTATATCTGCTCTTTAAATCATCCATCAGATCCTCGATCTTCAACGTGGAAATGGGATCCAGGGCAGATGTAGGCTCATCCATAAGAAGAACCTCCGGCTCTACCGCCAATGCCCTTGCAATGCACAGACGCTGCTGCTGGCCGCCGGACAGTCCCAGAGCAGATTTCTTTAAACGGTCTGAAACCTCATCCCAGAGAGCCGCCCCACGCAGACTTCTCTCCACTATCTCGTCCAGTTGGGCCTTATTTTTAATCCCGTGGATCCTGGGGCCATAAGCAATATTGTCATAGATACTCATTGGAAATGGATTGGGCTGCTGAAAAACCATTCCCACCTTTTTGCGCAAAAGAGTCGTATCTACCTGGGGATCATAAATATTTTCATCATCCAGAAGAACCGTTCCCTCGATTTTTACATTGGGAACCAGATCGTTCATTCTGTTTAATGTTTTTAAAAAGGTTGATTTTCCGCAGCCGGAAGGCCCGATAAAGGCTGTAATCTTATTTTCATATAAATCCAGATTAATATTTTTTAAAGCATGATTTTCTCCATAGTACAGATTTAGATTCTGTGCGGAGATTTTTACTTTGTTTTCCACAGTTTTTCTCCTTTTGACTGCCTCCGGCGCTTATCGGGTTTCCACATTAAAGCGATGGGACAAATATTTTGCAAGACCGTTAATACCCAGAACGATTACCAGAAGTACCACAGCTACTCCAAATGCCTCATTATATTTTGCCTTCTGCATAAACAGATACAGCTGAATCGTCAGCGTTCCTCCGGACTCAAAAATCTTGCCAAGAATATTTTTGGGCAGATAGTAACCGCTTCCTGCAGTGAATAAAAGAGCCGCAGATTCTCCTACAATACGTCCGATAGCCAGGATCACGCCCGTAACAATACCCGGCATAGCACTGGGAAGAAGAATCGTACGGATCATGTACCATTTGGTAGCTCCGATCCCAAGAGCGCCATGACGGTAACTGTCCGGCACCGTCTTTAAAGCCTCCTGTGTCGTTCTCGTGATCAGGGGAAGGATCATCAATGTCAGCGTCAGGGAACCGGTAAGAATGGAATAACCCAGACCAATGGTATTTCCAAAAAATACCATTCCAAAAAGTCCAAAGATAATGGAGGGAATACCCGAAAGGGTTTCTGTCGTAAATTCGATCATCCGGACAATCTTCCCCGGCTTTGCATATTCATTCAAATAAACGGCAGAACCTACGCCAATGGGAGTAGCGATCAACAGTGTAATTACCACTATGTAGATCGTATTAATAATATTTCCCAGAATACCAAAGGTTCCCTTGACCGCACTGGAAGCAGTGCTTAAGAAAGACCAGGTCACATGAGGAATCCCTCTTACAAATGTATATCCCAGAATGCCCACAAGAATAAGCAGAGAAACAGCGGTACAGCCATAAATAAGACCTGTGAGCAGCATATCTGACGAACGGACATGCTTTCCGTAAATGCTTTCTCTAACTTCAGAATATTTATTAAGCCTGACGGCTGCTTCACCTGTCATTCTTCTTATCTCCCTTCTTAAGAATTCCTGTAAGACTGATATTGATCAGCATAATAAATACAAAAAGTACAAGTCCAATAGTAAAAAGCACCTGCCTGTGGAGACCGGAAGCGTATCCCATTTCAGCCACAATAGCGGTTGTCAGGAAACGGACAGAATTAAAGGGCAGCGGAAGGTTCACCGAGCTTCCGGATACCAGACTGATGGCCATAGCTTCTCCAATGGCGCGGCCCGTTCCCAGTACAATAGCTGTGATAATACCTGACTTGGCCGCCGGAAGCACCACATGGAAAATTGTCTGGATCCTGGTAGCGCCCATTGCCAGAGAAGCGCTTCTGAAGTGCAGAGGCACAGCTCTCAGAGCAGACTCGCTGATGTTGATCACTGTAGGAAGAATCATCAGAGCCAGCACCAGCACTGCTGAAATCAGGTTTGCTCCTCCGGTAAACTGGTGATCTGTTCCCTTAAAAATGATCAGCTCCAGCTTATACATCAGCGGATTTAAAATCAGAATACCAAGAAGTCCATAAATAACAGACGGAATTCCAGCCAGAAGTTCTACTGCCGGGCGCACTACGGATGCAATCTTTTTCGGTGCGATTTCCGCCAGAAACACAGCGGTCATCACTCCAATAGGAACTCCGATCAGGATCGCAAGGAAGGTTCCCACAACAGAAGTCAGGATAACATATAAGATACCAAAGCTGGGATCTGCGGCATCCGGCTTCCACACAGAACCGAACAGGATATCTGTAAGACCCACCTGAAACAGGGCGGGAGTGCCGCTGATAATCATATACAGTGTAATGGATGCAACAGCCAGAACAGCGAAAAAGCCGCAGGCGGTGAAAATCACCTGTGCAGCTTTTTCTACGCCGGACTTGCTGCCATGATGGGAACGTATGGAACAGGTTTCCGTTGTCATTGCAGATCGTCTCCTTTCCAGCCCGGATTATTTCTCTACAGAAATCAGTCCTACAGACTTTACAAGTTCAGCGCCTTCCTCAGAATAAATGAAGTCAAACAGAGCCTTTACCAGATCATTCTGCTCAGAAATCTCACCCTTGGTAGCCATTACGAAGGGACGGCTTAAGAAGTAGGTTCCAGCCTTGATGTTTTCTTCTGTAGGCTCTGCGCCCTCCAGCTTTACTGCTTTTACCGTATCATCCAGTACGTCTAAGGACACATAGCCTACGGCTCCGGGAGTAGAAGCAACCTTTGCCATGACAGCTCCTGTGCTGTCCAGCTCATTTGCATATTTGCACTTATCTTCCAGCTCTAACAGTTCTTCAAAAGCGGTTCTGGTACCGGAACCGGACTCACGGCCTACGACTACGATCGGAGCGTCATTTCCGCCTACATCCTTCCAGTTGGTTACTGTTCCGTCATAAATGCCGGCCAGCTGATCCTTTGTCAGATCTTCTACCGTATTAGAAGGATCAACAACCACTGCAATACCGTCGATTGCTACTATATTCTCAGCGATTCCCTTTGCTTTTTCCTCGTCTTTTAAGTTCCTGGAAGCGTTTCCGATATCTGCTGTTCCATTTGCAGCTGCCTCAACGCCTGCACCGGATCCTACAAACTCTGCCGTCACAGTGACCTTAGGATATTTTTCCATGAATGTTTCACTGAGTGCATTTGCGAACTTCTCCATAGAAGTAGAACCTACCATGCTGATGGTTCCGCTTAAATCAGCAGCAGCCTCTGTTTTCTCCTCTTTCTTTGCTTCCGTGGTATCAGCAGCCTTGCTGTCTGCCACTGTTGTTGTCTGTGCCGCTGTTGTTGTCTGTGCCGCTGTTGTCTCTTTAGAAGAACTTCCGCAGCCTGCCAGCATACCTGCTGCCATCACTGCTGTACCAACTGCTGCCAGAATCATTTTGCTGTTCTTTTTCATAATATTCTTTCCTCCACGTTACGCTCTGCGCTTTATTTTCATTGTGTTGTGTTCTTCGCTACATGGAGGAGTATACAAAAGTTTTACATTGAGAGAAAGCAAGGAAAGGTATAAGTTTTGTAAATTCTATGTAAACTAACGCGTTTTATGGAAAAATAACAAAAAAATACCGGCAAAAGCAGTCTTTGCTTTTCCGGTACTACAGTCTATTTTTTCGCGCCTGTGTTTTTTATAAAATCATGGCCGCATTTGGGACAGCGGATGCTGACCTTCCCATGATTTCTGGGAATACGTATCTTCTGTTTACAGCCTGGACAGCTGAAAATCTTATATCTGCGTCTCTCCTCCAGATGGAAGCGCCAGCCTTTTAAGCGCTCTGAAACCTGAAAATGCAGGCGGATATACGCATTATTTTCCTGACTGCGCCTGGTAATGTTCCGGGAAAAAATCCGAAAATAAAGAATTGCCAAAAGGATGATCAGCACACTGCGGATCAATGAGCCAAACCAGTAGGAACGTATAAAGAAGCTTACTGCTGCCAATATGACAATTACAATCGACAGAAATCTTCCCAGCTGGTCTGCGCCGTATCGGCCAATCATAAAACGCTGAAATTTTTCTTTTAGGTTTTGCATGGGGTGTGTCCTTTCTTGCACTGAAAATGATATTTCACAAAAATCCGTCAATCTGTTCCATTCTATTTTCCTTTTCTATCCGCTGGCAGATCTGTTCAAATTCATTTTCCGGTGGGGGAGGCAGGGGGATCGTACTTTTCATAGCCTCCTCAAACTCCCTTAAAACCTGTTCATCTGAAAAACCGCTTATTTCTCCCGGCTCTCTCTGCATATTATCATTCTGATCTGGTTTTTTGCTGTTAAATTTTTCCACGGGTCACCTCTGTTTGCCAAATCTCCTTAAGTTCCCTGATGCTTTAGGGTTGACTTTTTGCAGTTAACGCTTACTATAATACTATAGCACCTCTGTTTTCCGTGCTGTTACAGATACTCATTCAGGAGGTCAATTATGAAAAAAATCATTCTGACCGGCGGTGGCACTGCCGGCCATGTCACTCCAAACCTGGCCCTGCTCCCATCTCTTAAGGAAGCCGGGTATGAGATCCGTTATATCGGTTCTTATCAGGGAATAGAGCGAAAACTTATTGAAAATGCAGGCATTCCTTATGACGGAATCTCCTCCGGTAAGCTGCGCCGGTATTTTGACCTGAAAAATTTTTCAGATCCCTTCCGTGTGATCAAGGGCTATGCCGAGGCAAAACGCCTCTTAAAACGCTATAAGCCGGATGTTGTATTTTCAAAAGGCGGATTTGTAGCCGTTCCGGTTGTACTGGCCGCGAAACACTATAAAATCCCCACCATTATCCATGAATCTGATATGACGCCGGGACTGGCAAATAAAATCTGCATCCCCTCTGCCGCAAGGGTTTGCTGCAATTTTCCCGAAACCATGAAATATCTTCCCGCCGACAAGGCAGTTCTCACCGGCTCTCCCATCCGCGCAGAGCTTTTAAAGGGAGAACGGACTTCCGGACTGGCTTATGCGCACTTAAAAGAAGAGAAACCTGTCCTGCTGATCATAGGAGGCAGTCTTGGGTCTGTGGCTGTCAACACCGCTGTGCGCCGTATACTGCCCCGTCTTCTGCCCTCTTTCCAGATCATACATATCTGCGGTAAGGGCAATCTAGATGAATCTCTCATCGGCACCGAGGGATATGTGCAGTATGAGTATGTAGACGCTCCGTTAAAACACCTCTTTGCAGCGGCAGATATCGTTATTTCCAGAGCCGGAGCCAACTCCATCTGCGAGCTTTTAGCCCTCCGCAAGCCCAATCTGCTGATCCCGCTGTCCGCAGCTGCCAGCCGGGGCGATCAGATCTTAAATGCAAATTCCTTTGCAAAGCAGGGCTTCAGCAAGGTTTTAGAGGAGGAAGCCATCACAGATGATAGTCTCTGTGAAGCAGTAACTGAACTTTATGCCAATCGTTCCTCCTATATCAGCGCCATGGAAACAAGTAAATTAAACCATGCAGTGGAAACTATCATGACGCTGATCAATGAATGTTCCGAAGGAAAATAATCGCTTCTACGGCCACATTTCATTTCCGAGAAGGGTTTCCATATACTTTCTGATACGGCTCACTCTGGAGTAGCAGGCCTTTTCTGAAATATTCAGGATCTGGCATACCTCCTCTGTGGGCCTTCCCTGTATCAGTTTTAAATTTGCCACCTTCTGCCAGTTATCAGGCATATTCTCAATTGCATCCAGTATGGCGATACATCGCTCTTTACTGGCTACATACTCCGGAATACTCTGCTTTCTATTCTGTATCCTGAAGTCTTCCATTATAAAATCATCATTATCTACATCCTCACAGGTTCTGTTTTCAAGCCTTCTGCGGTAATCTACACAACGGCTTTTCACAATCCGGCCAAGAAGTATCCTCTTGCCCGTTTCTGTCTGCTCCAGAGAATAATCATACTGGGCATAGGAAACAAATGTATCCTGAACGATGTCGTCTATATAATCTACAGGAATATTATATCCATAGGCAAGTCTGCGGACGGTACCTTCATACTCCTGGTACATCTGCTCAAACCGCCTTCTGGCTTTTTCATCCATCTTCTTAATCATTCCTGCTTTCGAAAACTGCCTTTTATTTTTTCTGCCAGCTCTGTAAGATCATCTCCGGAAACAGCTCCGGGTGTCCAGCTGACTATATTGGGTCCCCCCTCATAGCGGGGGATCACATGCATATGAAAATGCATCACGGTCTGTCCGGCTGCCTCTCCATTATTCTGAACCAGGTTAAAACCTGCACAGCCTAATCCTTCTTTCATCGCTGCGCCGACCTTTGCTCCTATAGCAAGCACTTTCGCAGCTGTTTTCTCATCCAGTGCGCATACATCCGCAAAATGATTCTTGGGCAGAATCAGGGCATGGCCTCTGGTCGCCGGTCCCAGATCCAGAATAACCCGAAACATATCATCTTCATATACTGTTGCGGACGGTATCTCTCCGTTTGCAATTTTGCAGAAAATACACTTATCGTCTGTCATTTTGACATTCCTCCCTCCTGCGGCCCGAACCGCTTTTCATACCATACGATAAAAGCATATCCGGAATGATTATCCATTTTCAATGTCGTTTACAATCATTTCCAGATATGCTTAATATTAACATAACTTTAATCTCTTGTTAAGTGGGTTGCATTCCCAATATGGAAAATTCTCCCCATCCCCTGTAAAAATCGCCCAATTAAGGAAGAATTATGTAAATTTTTCACAGTACAAATTTACCGTCATTTGGATTGCCTCTGCTCTGGTTACAACTCGGTTCATATCCTGGCAGGTATCTTTGATCCATCCCAGTTTTTCTGCCTCCCGGATGCATTCCAGACTTCCAATCCTTCTCTGCTGTTTGGGGCGGAATGCCCTGACAGTAAAGCTTATGAGTTCTCCCAGTGTCAGCGGATCATCCGGACGGAAGCGATCATCCGGTGTAGTCTCTGGATCAATAAGGTTTTCATCCCAGGCCGCCTGAATCTGCTCCGCATCATACTCATAACGGCTTAAGTCACAATACTCACCCTGCCAGGGGCGTCTGAGCGTTGGTTTCACTGCTTTCAGGAACAGAAACACAAACTGCGCCCGTGGCATTTCCTCCAAGGGATGGAGATATCGCACGCAGGGGTCTAAAAGACCGCATTTCATCGCCTGCTTGAGCATTTCCACATCCTTTTTGGTCAGGCTGCGGCAGTCCTCATAGGGAAGCTCCGGCAGATCCATGCTCAGATTAGGCCGCTCCTCGATCTTGCTGCTTTCTGCCTGTCCCTGAGGACGAAGGGACAGATCCGGTTCCCAGCCACCAGAAACGGTATGGTTCATATGACTGCACAGCGGCTCAATTCTCAGCCTCCGTATTTCTTTTACTATCATATCGGCCAGAAGAGCTCCGCCGTAATCATTTACATGGGTGGTATCATTAAAATAATTCTGGCAGGTCTCCGGCCCCATGGAACAGAATGCTTCAAAAGTCAGGCTGTGAAGGTCAATCACAGGAACGTTCATCTCCTGCCCCACACGTCGGATACTGTCTGCATGAGCCTCCAGCAGATCATACCAGCCCTTTTCGTCCCGAACCGGAATCCGGCTCATAGGGGTAACAAGCACCGGTACAGCGCCCAGCCTCCTGGTTTCCATTACATAGCGGCGAACATTGGACGCAAACTGATCATAGGCCTTTAAATTCCTGCGCTTCTGGTCATTTTTCCGTAGCATTTTCAAAGCATTGATCTGTAAATCTGTACTCTGCCATCTCTTTTACCTGCGCTTTTTTATGATTATATTTCTATCATGCAGCTGCCGCAGGGCTCCAGATCCACTTCCTTTACGGCACCGCCCAGGGTGATCTTCAAGTGCTGAGGCCGATCAGAATTATTGACTGCCACTGCCTTTCCTGAACAGGGGAAATAAGCTGCTTCACAATATATGTTATCTCCCAGCTGCGCTTTTGCCTCTTCCTTTCCCGCTGCCTTTAAGAGCAGTTCCAGAAGAAAACGGCTGTTTTCAACGCTGTATGTAAAATGTGACAGGTAAATGCCGCAGCCCTTTCCATAAGGGTGATAGGTCAGCTTAGGGCTATGTACCTCTTCTCCAATCGGGCTGTAGGCCACATCCTCCGCCAACACCTGTACATTAAAATCTGTAAGATAAATACCTTCCGTTCCTTTCAGGCTTCCTGCAATCGAATCAAGCTCTTTTTTGCTGAATACACTGTCATCTCCAAAGAATTTCTCTGCCTTTTTATAAGAAATCCGCCCATGACAGCACCGTTCGCCCGTATCCTGATCTACGCCCAGCACATCTGCAAGACGGAAATTCGTCATATATCCTTTTATCATAGAAGGCTGGCATACTCCCAGGATACATCCGCCCTCCTCTGCATAGCTTCTGAGTTTTTCCAGTACCCGGCTGTCGTTCCACTGCTCTCCGCCGCTCCATGCGCTTCCTGCAAAGCCTGCATTGATAATTACATCATAGTCAGAAAGCTCCTGCTCCCTTATATCCTCAAAATCAATGTAATCCACCTTTACCGGCCAGCCGGACAATGCCTCATTGATATGTATCAGATCATTCTGCCAGGTCTCATGGAAATGGCCGGAAAGTGTCCAGGAGCGTGTTTTTCCCCAGGCAGTCAGCACTCCCACATGAAGGCGCAGAAGCTGGGGCTCTCCCTCCTCATGAAGAGCCTTTATGGCTCTGAATTCATCTGCAGTCCGGCTGATATATTCCACAAAATCAGGATAATCCTCTAACAGATGCAGGTACCCTCCCAAACCGATCCGGTCAATTTTTGCCCGGAGCATGGCTCTTCTTGCCGCAATCCAGTATTTTTCAGCATCTCTTTTGGGATCTCCATTTCCGGAAAAGGTAGGCGCCCCTCCAAGTCCCACAGGGAACAGATAGGGATGAAGGCGAACCTCATGAACCGGAGCGTCCACACCTGCACACAGGCGGATCTCATAGCCTGAAAAGATACATTTGATGATACCGTCAAATCCAAATTCTGTAAATGTTGGGAAATAAGGCTCCAGTCCTACCCAGCTGTCATCATAAAACACATAGGCCTTTTTTCCATAGGAATGAACCAGATCTACCAGCTGCTTTCCAAAAGAAATCACAAAACGGTTGGTGAATTTCATATAATCCAGCTGCTTTTTGCCGGGAGCCATATGAGTCGCGTGAAGGCGTCCCTGATTGATAAAATCCTCAGAGGTCAGGCCATAGCCGTATTCCTTCTCAAACTCCTTCAAAGCCCTGGGGCTTACGGTGAAGTCATAGGAGCCCCAGTCTGTGAAATGGTTTCTATGGCGTTCATCCTCTCCCCAGATCCAAACGAAGTTGTAGAAAAGAGAGGTAAAACGTACCACCGTGGTATCCGGATTTTCCCCGCACCAGTTTTTCAGCCAGGAAAGCAGATATTCCTGCGTATCCGGGTAACGGGGATCAACGGGCATCAGATGCTCTTTATCCCAGTGATTTGTAACATGATTATACATATTGATCTCTTCCCAGATCCGATATGCCAGGAAATTCACCGTATAATCGTGATATGCCCTGATTCCTGCAACCGTCACAGTGCCCTGCGCCTCATCAAAGGTCCACTGCTCTCTGGGAACCTCTGCATTGTCCGTGCGGTCAAACACCTGCCAGAATTCCAGAGAATCCTCTGAACCATTTACAAGAAACTGCTCCTTAAAATAGCCGTCCAGAAGGCCGATTATTACTGTATCTGCTTTTGCAGTTTTGGGAGCAGACATGAGAAATGTCTGCTGCAGACGGTCCATATGGGCTCTGGCCCATTCATTGTGGTCCCGGATGATGCAGATCGTGGAATAGATCCCATAGCCTGCATTTACGATTTCATCTGAAAGCCTGGTTCCGTCTGAATCACGGATCACATCTGCCCCCCATTGATCTGCCAGCTCCAGTGTCAAAGCCTCGCAGCCTGCCTCTCCCGGAAGTGTAAAGCTGCCCTTTGTATGCGGATATTTTGTATGTTCCATTTTCTCTGCCTGCCCTTTGGCACTCTCCCTCCTACAGCGCTCCGTCGCCTGTAAATTTTTCATAATTAAGGACCGTACCGAAGAATGCCAGCGCCATTCCCTGGCCCCATCCCTGGATCCAGCGTTTGGAAATGCTCCGGTATCCCTCTCTGTCCTTCATCACTGCTGTTCCGCCGGATACATTCATTACCTTTCCATCCTCAGAAATATTTTCCAAAATTCCTGTGATGGCTTTGTTAATATATTTAATATGAAGAGGATTTCCCTTTAACACCATAGCTTCTGCGATTCCGGCAGAGGCAGAAACCTCCTCATAGGACTCCGGATCATCCAGAATGGTTCTCCAGAGGCCATTTTCCGTCTGCAGCGTCTTTAAAACAGCCAGCTGTTCATTTAAACTTCCTACTATTTCCAGATACTTTGGATAGAGATAGCACTGAGGAAGGATATGAGCCACCTGAGACATGGTAAAAGCAGCCCAGCAGTTGGCTCTTCCCCAGTAAAATCCGCTCATGTGATCCTTTGCAATATTGTCATATCCATGATACCAGAGGCCGGTGCGCTCATTCTGCAGATACTGGATATGCCAGTACCACTGGTTTAAAGCATCCTCCACCAGTTCTGGACGTTCAAACATAACGCCTGCCCGCAGCATGAAAAATGCAGCCATAAACAGGGTATCTGCCCAGCACTGCTCCGGAAAATCATTATTTGCCGATACGGTGTGCTGAAGGACATGATCCCCAAAGCGCAGAGCATGGTTTGTGAGGTAATCCAGCTTATCGTCTATGATCTTTTTATAAGTCTCATCACCCGTTTCCTTATAGAGCGTCAGAAGCACATGGCCCATGGCGCAGGTATTTACCGTAAAGTCCGGAAGCCCCAGGCTGATCAGCTCATCTACCCTCTCTTTTACCATATCAAGGTACTTCTTATTTCCTGTCGCTTCATAGGCCTCCGTTATGCCGTAATAAGCTACACCGCAGGGCCAGTCCCAGGTCATATCCATGTTCATGGTGCGCTCTGCCACTTTGTCTACAACCGCCTCAAGCTGAGCTTTATCATAGTTCAGTTTCATTTTCCTTTCCTTTCTGTACCGGGCAATTTTGTGTCTATACCTCGGTTTTTGTCCATTTTAATACGGTATTTTCTCTTTTTCTATCACTATATTGCTCTTTTATCATCCCTTTAGTCCAGATGTGCTGATTCCCTCTACCAGATATCTCTGGAAGAAAATAAAAATCAGAACGGAAGGAAGAATAGAAAGAGAGGCCATGGCAAACATGGCACCATAGTCGGAGGATGAGCCGGGATCGCAGAACAGTTTTAATGCCAAACTCACCGGATACTTGGCTGACTTATTTACATAAAGCAGTGCGGAAAGGAAATCATCCCATCTCCACATAAAGGAGAAAATCCCAGCTGTAACAAGAGCCGGTTTAATCAGAGGCAGGATGATCTTTGTAAAAATAGATACATAAGAACAGCCGTCAATCTTTGCGGCCTCATCCAAATCTCTTGGGATTCCTGAAATAAAGTTAGAAATCAGGTATACGAAAAAGCCCTGGATAGCAAAGAAATAAGGAACGATCAGCGGCATATAGCTGCCCACCCAGTTAAGTTTCTGATACCACAGATACTGAGGGATCATAAGAACCTGGGCCGGAAGCATCATGGATAAAAGCATGGCGGAAAACAGAAGCTTTTTCCCCTTAAACTTAAATCTGGCAAATCCGTAAGCAACGATGGCAGAAGAGATCACTGTTCCAATGGTAGCCACTACTGAAATAAACAGGGAATTTTTAAAAAATGTGGCGAATGTTACCTTCGCAAAGCCTTTCCAGCCATTTATATAATTTTCAAAGGTAAATGTTTCCGGAATCAGGCTTCCTGCTGTCTGAAAAATGGTATTGGTTGGTTTAAAGGAGCTCATTACCATCCAGATCAGAGGATAAATCATAACCAGGCCAACAGCAAATACCAGTATATGATAGATAACCGCTTTGACTGCTCTTTTCTCTTTCATTGCTTAACCCTCCTCATATACCCAGAATTTTTTGGTTGCAAACAGCAGCAGTGTAATAGCTCCGATAATAGCAAGCATTACCCAGGCTAAAGCAGCACCGTAGCCGGTATTGTAAAACTCAAAGGATTGCTGATACATATAAACGGTGTAAAACAGCGTGGAATTCATGGGCTTTCCCTGGGTGATAATGTAGCTCTGAGTAAATGCCAGAAATCCATTGATCATCTGCATCACCAGATTAAAGAAAATGGTAGGAGTAAGAAGAGGAAGGGTAATCCTGAAAAACTTCTGGATTCCATTGGCTCCATCTACCTCTGCCGCCTCATAAAGCTCCTTTGAAATCTGCTTTAACGCAGATAAAAAAATCAGCATGGAGGATCCAAACTGCCATACAGCCAAAAGAATCAAAACCCAGATGGCAGTTTTTGTATTTCCCAGCCATGCAAAGGTAGTTTCAATTCCTACAGCGCCCAGCAGACGGTTAACTACACCATCCGTAGCAAACATTCTCTTCCACAGAATCGCCACAGCTACGGAACCTCCGATAATAGATGGAAGGTAGTAGGCTGCACGATAAAAGCCGCTCATCTTTGAATTTTTTAACAGCAGCATTGCTACGATCAGCGCAAAGACCAGTCTTAAAGGCACAGATACCAGTGCAAAATAAAAGGTAACGCCGATTGCTTTATAAAAGGTCTCATCCTGAAACATCTTCACAAAATTATCCAGTCCTGTAAATACAGGCGGAGAAAGAATATCATATTTGCAGAATGAGTAGTAAAGGGATATTCCCATTGGTACGATCATAAACAGCAAAAATCCAATGGTAAATGGAAGGGTGAAAATAATACCTGCCGTACTTTCTTTGCTTAAGGCTTTTTTGAATGGATTCATCCTATTTCCTCCTCTAAAAACTTCTGCCTGCATACGTTTATAACCGCAGCAGGCAGAACCCTAAGAAACCTGTTTTATTTCTATTTCTGAAAATGAAATTTATTATTTGGAAGCCATAATCTCATTTCCTTTAGTAAACAGCTCCTGTGCTGCCTCCTCTGATGTCATCTGGCCATATGCCACCTTCTCCTCTAACTGCAGCAAAAGCTCTGTAACCTCGCTGGAGCCGTTTGGCATTGGAGGATCAATCTGTGAAGAAGCAGGTGATACAACCTCATTGATAAACTTAATACTTTCCTGAATCGCAGGATCAAGGCTTGGAGACAGTTCGGCAGCTACCTTCTCAGACAGCGGCACTCCGCGTTCTGCCAAAAGAATATTGTTTGCATCCATACTGTTGGTCCAGTAGTCGATAATCTTTACTGCTTCCTCCGGATTTGCTGCATTGGCAGATACAGAGAAAAACTGAGCAGGCTTCAGGAAATCCGATTTAGCCGGATCAGCAGAAGGCCAGGTAGTAATGCCGATTTCAGGCATATCCTCCGGCTTGCAGTTCTCATATGCCCCAATCTGATTAGACCAGCAGAATACACACCAGGATCTGGAATCTTCACTTGCACCATATACGAAAGGATCCTGTTCTACAGAGCCTGGGGTAATCTCAGCGTAGATGCTCGGATCTACATGCCAGCCTTCCTTTACGCCATCCTCAAATACCTTAAAAATGGGTACAAATTCATCTGCGCTTTCCACATTTAATTTGCCTTCACCATACATAGAATGACCGTTTGCACGAATCATGTACTGGACGATTTCCTGCGTTACGCCGTATGCCATATTGGTACGGTAGCCTGTTTTTTCCTTAACAGTTTTGCAGACCTCAATAAACTCATCCAGAGTCATATTATCCTTGATCGTAACACCTGCCGCATCTGTTACTGCCTTGTTGTACAACAGGGCCGGTGCGTTAATGCCAATGGGCACGGCATAAAGCTTTCCGTCTACCTTACCGGAATTTAAAACATCTGCATTCGCATCATCCAGGTTCAGAGTACCATCTTCCACATAAGGAGTCAGGTCTAAAAGCAAGTTATTCTTTGCATACTGATCCAGATATGCATAATCCATCTGAACTACATCCGGAAGGGAATTTCCTGCAGATGCAGTTGCCAGTTTATTCCAGTAATCACCCCATTCAGAAAACTGTCCGTCAAGTGTAACTCCTGGATTCAGCTCTGTATATTTATCTAATGCTGCCTGCGTTCTTTCATTGCGGACCTGATTGCCCCACCATGCAACAGTCAGGCTCTTTTCACCACCATCCGCTGCTTCAGAACCGGCTGCTTCTGTCTTGGCTGCTCCATCAGCCGAAGCCTCTTCTTGCGCTCCTCCTGAACACCCAGTCAGACTCATTGCGGCCATCAGACCTGCCATCACCAGTGCAATGTTTCGTTTTTTCATAAGACATACCCTCCTGTTTTATTGTGCATCCGCTGTCTGCACCTTTAAGCTTCGTTTCAACTGCTGATTTTATTATACTCCTCCCTTTTCCGATTCCGTGATAGGTAAAACCGATATTCGTGTTCAAAAAACAGACCTGTTTTCTGTATTGATTGCATAACTTCTGATTTATATGTATACTAAATCCTGTTACAGAATTACACATCTTTTACAGGAAAGGCATCCCTTATGAGCTATGGTTCCCACGGTTTTATATCCTTTGCAGCCCGTTCAATCCGGTATCGATTAAACAATCTTCCTTTATTTCAGAAGATACTTTTTATTGTGTTAAATAATGTATTTCTCATTATGGTTCTCTCACTCTTTGGTCTACGCCTATACACAGGAGCCTACAATGAACTTCTTTATAAGACCACAGCCGGCAATCTGACCCACTCAGCCTATACGATTTCTGACAGCCTGAAAAGTATTGAAAACGTATCCTCTACCATCCTTGCTGCTCCAGAAATCCAAATTTCTCTCTCTGCTATTGCAGAGCTCAATGACCGGGCCGCCTGGACAAACGCCAACCGGGTCATCATCAATTCTCTTCAGACCTATCATTCCTCTGTAAAAGACAACGGCGCATCTTTTCTGATGATCCAAAATGAACATTTCCATAATTCTACTTATACCATGTGGAAAAGCAAGCTTTCCGAAGAGCGCCTTCAGGAGGCTATCGAGGTGGCTGAACAAAAAAAGGGCGCTGTGGTATGGATCCCCGCTGATCCCGGAAGCAATGCCCTCCTCATGAGCCGCGAAATCCGGAAGGTAGATAATCTTTCTCTGAAGCATCTGGGAACTCTGGTGGTTTATGTAGATTTAAATAATATTATCCGCAAGGCAAACGCTGCTGCGACTCAATACTCCGACAGCCAGTATATTCTTTGCAGCAAAGACCAGAAAATCTATGTGCCGGAAGAATTTTCTGATTCTCTTGCGGACAAGATCATTTCTTCCTCTTCAGAAAAATACCAAACGTTAAAACTGGATTCTCATACCTATTTTACAGTGCATAATACGATTCCCGGTTACGGACTGGAATACTACAGCCTGGTTTCCTATGATGAAATCATACATACCCTTCACACCTCTGCGGCATTTATTCTTTTTATCCTGTTTGCAGGCGTTGTCCTGATTGTTTTTATTTCCTATTGCCTGATCCGCTCTATTTTAAAACATTTTAAAATTCTGCTGAAAAAAATGGACAAATTCAGCCGGGATGAAGCAGCGCTTTTAAGTACAAAATACGATTCCGAATATGCCTACCGCAAGGATGAAATCGGGCGGCTCCATCAGGGTTTTGAACGTATGACCGCACGAATCCAAAATCTGGTAAATACAAATTATGTTAATGAAATCCTTGCAAAAGAGGCACAGATTAAAGCCTTAGAATCCCAGATCAATCCCCATTTTCTCTACAATACGCTGGAATCCATCAACTGGCGGGCAAAGGCGGTCAACAATCGGGAGATTTCTCTTATGACAGAATCCCTTGGCTCTCTTCTGAGAGCTACTTTAAGCAACAAAAAATCTCTTGTTACACTGTCCTATGAGCTTAATCTGATTCTGTCCTATATCACGATCCAGCAGATCCGTTTTGAGGAACGCCTGGACTACCGGGAACAGGTTCCCGATGGACTGAAAAATGCCTTGATTCCTCCCCTTACGCTGCAGCCTCTGGTAGAAAACGCCATACACTATGCCTTAGAAGAAATGACTGAAACCTGCTATATTACCATTTTAGCTGCAGAAACAGATAAAACAGGAAAAAACGGGGAGCGCTGTATCCGCATCTCTGTAACGAACAGCGGCTCAAGCTTTGATGAAGATCTCCTGGAACTGCTTAAACAGCATAAAAAACAGCCCAGCCGTTCCGGAATTGGTCTTTTAAATATTGACAAACGTATTAAACTGTTATTTGGTGAAGACTATGGTTTGTCCCTGTTTAATCAGGAAGACTGCGCCGTAGCATCCATTACTATTCCATATCGCACGGAGGAAACTGTCTCATGTTAAAACTTATTATTGCTGATGATGAACGCATCATACGTGAAACCATTTCCACAATTATCAATTGGAAGCAATATGATATTGAACTGGTAGGCCTTTGCAAAAATGGTCTGGAAGCCTATGATACAATCCTGGATGAAACGCCGGATATTGTATTGACTGATATAAGAATGCCCGGAATGGACGGTCTAGAGCTGATTCGTCGGATTTCCGAAACAGATCTGAACACCCAGTTCATTATCCTCTCTGGTTATGGAGAATTTGAATATGCAAAAATGGCCATGAAATATGGAGTCCGCCATTATCTGCTCAAGCCCTGCAGTGAAGTGCAGATTCTTGAAAGCATACAGGAAATTGCTCAGGACTGTTACCGAAAAAGCAGTCTGGAACGCTCCTATCCCGCTATGAGCAGTATAAGGCACAATGTTATTTTTACAATCCTTAACAATGCCATCTGCCAAAACCGTCCTTATGATGAAATTATGCGCGCCTATGATCCGTATATGGATTTTTATTTTTCATCCTATCATCTTTTCTATATCTATTTTCTGGAACAGAAGGATCTGGAGGAGTTTTTACAGCAGCTTAAACCCTATGCTGACAGCCATTTTCCCGAAGTTACCATACATGGCATCTACGTCAACTGTACGCTGCTGCTGTTTTTTAAGGAATTTGCAGGAAATTATCAGGATCTGTCCCAATTTTTTTCCAGCATAAAATTCCCCGGACGCAGCCCTTCCCTTGAAACAGAGGATTTGTCCTTTAAAAATCTTCAGACTCTTCTGGAAACTGTTTTAGATAAAGTAAAACGTTTCAGTATGATCTACTATATCAATGACTTCCGCATCCTATCCAGCTGCAACTACAGCTTCATTATGGAAGAAGCGGAAAAACAGCTGTCAGAGGCTTTGCAAACTGGACGAACAGAGTCTGCCGACAGTCTGATTAACTTGCTTTCAGAAGTAACTGATCTGTCATTTCTCAAGCAGCTTTCCAATTCCCTGTTGCTGAAAATCACAGCTTCTGACAACCGTCTTTCCACCATTGATCTGACGGAATGGCTTTTAAATGTAAACAGAGAACGGAATTTAGAGCAGCTTAAGCTTACCCTTGCAGAAAAGCTGAGAAAGCTCTTATCGGCTAAGCCTCAGACTTCCTCCATCAGCGCCATGACCCAGCAGATCTGCGACTATGTAAATGAACACCTCTCTGATCCCAACCTGACCCTAAAGCGGATTGCAGAGCAGCATCTGTTTATGAACACAGACTATGTCAGTAAAAAATTTCAAAAGGAAACTGGCACCCGTTTTTCCAGCTATCTCACCGATGTCCGAATAGAACGGGCCAAACAGCTGCTTGTCTCTGCCGAAAGCGATAAGATTCAGACCATAGCAGAGCAGGTGGGCTGCGGAAACAGTCCGCAATATTTTTCTCAGCTGTTTAAGAAAAAAACCGGCATGACCCCCAGTTCCTATATAGCCCGCATTCACGGTGAAGGGTGAGATTTTTTATACTGCATAGGAGTCTGAGCGGTAGCCTTGCGGAATACCCGTTCAAAATAGGGAAGGCTTCCAAATCCTGTTTCCATTGCTATCTCTGTCATAGTCAATGACGTCTCCCTGAGCAGAATCTGGGCCTTTTTAATGCGGCAGATATTTTGATATTCATTGACTGTAAAACCTGTAACTGTTCGGAAAATCCGGGTCAAATAGGAACGGCTGATAAAAAAATGGGCTGCCAGATCATCTAGGCAGAGTTTTCCTGCGGAATGATTCTGCAGATAAATCGCAATTTCATGAACCTTCTGATACATTCCCGTATGAACTATATTGGTCTGTCCTGGCTCCTTCCATCCTTCCGCCTCTGCTCTGCTTCTGGTTCGTATCAGAAGCAGAAGCAGCTGGGCCGTATACAGCCGCACCATCCCCTCCGCCGTTCTCTTTTCCGTATCTGACCATCCGGGTGCACTTTGGGACATACTCATTTCTTTTTTTATCTTTTCCAGCTGCTCCAGCACCTGTTTCCATTCGCCGTCCGAAAAACAGGTAATTCCCCGATACTGCTCTCCAAACTCCAAAAGTCCCCGGAAACCGCAAAGTTTCAAAAGGCAGCTTAAAGCTTCTCCCTCTAGCTGCAAAAGAAACCGGTGATGACTTTTTCCGTTTCCTGCCGGGCAGGTTTTGTGAATCTGGTTTTGATCGACCAGAATCGCCATCTGTTCCTTCATGTGATAGGTATCCTGCTCTACAAAGTAAAACCGCTCTCCTTCTAAAAGGAAATACAGCTCCAGACTCTGGTGAAAGTGACGGCTTACCATGGAAAAACTGTGCCTGCGCACTGCTTCTTCTGCAAAAATACCGGAAATCTCCTCCTGAAATAAAATTTCCGGTTCCTCTCCCAACTGTTCGGAGGTGAGATAGATCGTATCCTTTTCTGTATTTTCTCCCATCTTCTGACCTGCCTACTTTATTTTTCTGCTATTATACTGCAAGTTCTTCCGATTTTCTACGCTTTTTGTAGCCGATTAGATAATAACATTAAAAAATCATCTGATTTTATTAGCATTCACCACATCCATTGAGTAAAATATAAATCAGCAAATACTTATAAACATTCGTACAGAGATTTTTAGGAGGGTAAGATCATGAACTACAGCAATAACAAAGTATCGGATATTCAAATTGCCTATATCGGAGGCGGTTCCAGAGGCTGGGCCTGGACCTTTATGACGGATCTGGCTCTGGACGATCAGATCAGCGGAACCATCAGACTTTATGACATTGACCGTCAGGCAGCGGAAAACAACGCAGTGATCGGAAATCACCTTATGAGCCGGGAGGACGCAAAGGGTGACTGGAAATTTGAAGTAAAGGACAGCTTACAGGATGTTCTGACAGGCTGTGACTTTGCCGTTATCTCCATCCTTCCAGGTACCTTTGATGAAATGGCGTCCGATGTTCATCTTCCCGAACGCCTCGGCATCTATCAGTCTGTAGGCGATACCGCAGGCCCCGGAGGCATGATCCGTGCCCTGCGCACCATTCCCATGTTTGTTGAAATCGCAGAAGCCATCCGGGATTATGCGCCGGACTGCTGGGTTATCAACTACACCAACCCTATGTCCCTGTGCGTAAAAACTCTTTACCACGTATTCCCGGAGATCAAGGCCTTTGGCTGCTGCCATGAGGTATTCGGTACACAGAAGGTATTAAAGGGAATCTATGAAGCAGAAACAGGAAATACCATTGAAGACTGGCACGACGTTCATGTAAATGTAGTAGGAATCAATCACTTCACCTGGTTTACGGAAGCAAATTATAAGGGCGTTGATCTTTTCCCCGTATACAAAAACTACATTTCCAAACACTTTGAAGATGGCTATGAACTTGAAGGTGAAAACTGGATGAATTCTTCTTTCAAATGCGCTCACCGGGTAAAAATGGATCTCTTTAACCGTTTCGGTCTCATTGCTGCCGCAGGCGACCGCCATCTGGCTGAATTTATGCCCGGAAACGAATACCTGAATGATCCAGAAACCGTACATTCCTGGAAATTCGGCCTGACTACCGTGGACTGGAGAAAGAACGATTTACAGAAGCGCCTGGAGAGAAGCCACAGACTGGCAAATGCTGAGGAAGAAGTAACTTTAGAGCCTACCGGTGAGGAGGGCATCCTTTTAATCAAAGCCCTTTGCGGTCTGGATCGTTTTGTAAGCAATGTAAACATCCCCAATACAGCCCTTCAGATCCCCAATCTGCCTGCTAACGCCCTGGTGGAAACGAATGCGCTCTTTGACTTAGACAGCATTCATCCGGTTGCCGCAGGTGCACTTTCTGAAGACGTGAAAGCTCTGATCATGCCTCATGTAGAAAACCATGAGCGCATCTTAAAGGCTGCCCTTACCTGTGACGAAGAACTGGTAGTAACCGCCTTTATGAACGATCCGATCGTAAAGGGCAAAAATCCTTCCGAACAGGAAATCCGGGAACTGGTTCACGATATGCTTGTAAATACAAAAGCTTACCTGCCGGAGGGTTGGAAGCTGTAAAAACAGGCTTATTTCCACACAAACCGCAGATCCGCAATCCGTACCTCATCTCCCGGATTCAGTTCTGCGGTTTCATTGGCCGCCAGCAAAACACCTGCTACGGTAGTTCCGTTCGTAGAGTTTAAATCAGTGACTGTAATTTTGTCTTCTGTACGGTCAAGGCGGAGATGAAACCGACTGACTGTTTTATAATCGAGAACATAATCTGCCAGTTCTTTATGCTTCCCAATAACAAAGGGATAATAGGGAATTTCTATGGAGGATATTTCCGGATGGAGGGCTGTAAGGCCGTGACACTCTTCTGCTTCCGGATGGACGGACAAAACCGTAGTCTGGAAATCCTCCGGAGGCGGGGAAGCTATTGAAGCAGCGTTTATTCTTAAAGAAGACTCTGTACTGCTGTTTTCTATTTCTTCCTCTGCCCCCTCCTCATCTTCATACAGAATACGCCAGGGATCCTCTTCATCCCTGGTATTTTTTATCTGTTTCTCTGTATCCGCCGGTTTCTTTTCTCTTCTTTCCCAGAAAATGACTGCCAAAATCGTAAAAACCTCTGCCACAGCTGCGCCTATGACCAGATAAAAGCTGAGATTTAAAAGTGTTTCTATTCCTCTCAGAAACCAGATTCCCAGAGAGATCAGGCTGAACATGCCTGCTGTGGCTGCCATACGTTTTAAAAGCTGTTTTCCAATATTTTTTTCAGACTGCCTTTTCTTTTCGCATAATTCAGTCTGTCCGGCAGCCTCCTGCGGTAAATCCGTGGAAGTTTGCCGCGGCAAAGCTGTTTTATTCGATCTTCCTTCTGCTTTTTGCAATGCTCCCGAAGTATCCCGTACTTCATCCTCCCCGGTCTTTTGTATCCCCTTAATCCGTTCCGCCTTTTGACCAGCCTCCTGCGGCGGACGGCCTGTTTTCTCCTCAGCCACAATCTTTACCAGATCTTCAATCCCATAATTTTCCTTTAAGCTCTCCTGATACAAACCATAAGCCAATACCACACAGTCCTTGTCCCTATGATCCACATGTTTTAAAAGGTATTGGAGAAAATGGCTGAGTTCTGCTGCAAAATCTCCCTTTCCTCCCGGAACTGCACAGAGCCCTATTTCAAAACGCTCTGGTTCCGCATAGATCAATTCCGGCGTTAGAAGAATCCCTCCACTCTCTAAAAGATATTTTTCCATCTCCTCCAAAGCCCGGTAAAGCTGCCAGAACAAACTTCTGACCTGCTCCCCTGTCATTGCATGAGTTTCCAATATCCGCTCCAGCGGCTGGCGGGATGTGATATCGTAACAGTAAATTTCCCTTCCTTCTTCATAACGCACTCTCATGGGAAGCAGTCCCCGGATTCTGTTCTGTTCCAGCATTCCTGCCTCCCAGGCTCCCTTTTCCCTCTGCTCCTCATCTTCTGTTTCAATGGTAAGATAGCTGCGCTTCATCTCACGGATATAGCTGATCTTCATCCTCTTCCCCCAGTTTCTCTATCAATGTAATCTTCCGCAGAAATGTTTCCGGGCGAAAGCGTCGGAGCCGGATCTCCTTTTCCCAGTTTTCTGCCCGCCCTGCCGCACGAATCCATTTCCCCTCTTCTCTCAGAGAAAGCCGGTCATCCTTCATGTGGAGCCTCAATCCTTTGTTTTTCTGAAAAAAGGCCTCTATTTCTTCTAAATCCACAGTTTTCTCATGACGTGCCTTTTCTGCCGCCTCATGAACGGTCATTGCACACGATACCTGATCATGGATTCTGCCTGCCTCTGTAATGATCGTACCAATCCCAAATAAAATCACTGCCATCACACCGGCTGCTTCCACGGTAAAGCTTCCCTTTAAATGCTTTTCCATTTTCCTGCCTCCCCTCTGTCACCAAAAAAGTAAAAACACCGCTGCCAAAAGAACAAAGGGTAAAAAGGGAAGGCGTTCCTTTCCCCGATCTGCTGCTTTATCTCCTTTCCATATCCGACGAACCATGAGAAAGGAGCTCACAGGAAAACACAGCAGAAGACTGGCACTAAAAAGAAATACTGTCTTTATAAACCCCAGATAACATCCGGCAGCCAGAAAGAAAAAACCATCCCCAAGACCCACGGCCTCCTGGGTAACATAGGCCAGGGAAAGAAGAAAGATCCCTACACAGGCCGCTCCCAGCAGCTGTAAAACAGCATAGGCCGGAGTACAAACTGCCCTCCAGCTGCCCAAAGCACCCGATACAGCCGCAAATCTTCCTGCCTGCAAGAGAATCCCCGTGGCTCCTCCAACAATGAACGTTCCGATATGAATGGAACCCCATTTTAAATCCTGCCAGGCCGCCAGAGCTGTGAATGTCCAGAAAGCTGTTACGATTGCTGTTTCAAACCACTGTTCCATTATTTGCTTCCCCTTCCGCAATAACTGCACTCCCCCAGATGCTCCACTTCGCTTAAGGGCACGGTCTGCACATACGCACGAATCGCCCCGCACTGTCCCGTACTGTGATATCTTGTTCCCCATGGCATGATAAAAAAAGGCCCTTTTGAATCAGCCGCTTTGCAGGATGGACATGGATAATACCGTTTCCCCTCCTGATTACGCAGTCCATCCATCTCACCTGCCTGCACCTGTTTTAAATCATTAAACAGATAATGACAGTTCCTGTTTCTATGATACCGTGTCGAATTACGGCCAACATAAACCATTTCCTCCATTTCGTCCTCTCCCGGCAGCAAATTTCCCTTTCGGTTTCCCTCTGCTCCGGTCCACAGACGTCTGACACACACCGCTTCTGCCTTTATGCTGTCTATACGAAATACAGAAAATGGAAGCGGCATCCTGTATGTCATTACAATACGAACCATGTCATTTTCTATAGCTGTTCTCATAAACGAAACATCTCTGACCCATTTTTTATCTATCCGTCCCAAAACCATTGCTTCAATCCCTGCCTGGGCAGCAAATCCAAAAATATCTTTCATACCATCTGGGGCCAGCTCATCCCTGCTCTCATCCATCTGCCCCTCTCTTTCCTTTCCCAAAAGCCAGGCGCTGTATGCATACTGGCTGATTTCTTCCCCCACAGTTTCTACCGCTGCCTGAATCTGTCTCTGCCGGTCCATCATCCTCATAGGGATCAGAAGTATGACACAGAGAAACACAAACAAAGGAAATACCAGTGCCGCCTCCAGCGTCAGACTGCCGCGGATTCGATTGCCCGCATGATATTTCTTTATATGACAAGGAATCCGTTTCATCTGAAAGGCCCATGAGGATACTCTCTTTTCGGAAACTCGGATCCTTTTTAAATAGTTCTGCATATCTGTGTCTGTTCGTACTTGGAGAGGTGCGATTTTCATTGAATGATGGTTCTGACAGGTATGTTCCTGATGGATCATTGATCGTAAGGAGTAGCGTGTTATATGAAGTTGTATTGGATTCCGAAAAAAGAGCATCCTCATGAGCCTCCTTTCCTAAAAATTATCTGTTTTATTCATCATCCAGATAGCTGCCGGAAACAGCCATCCGTATTTTTTGTCTGTCTTTCCACGGACCGCCGGAAAAAAACACAGGTTTTCCACAAAACTCCGCTTCCATTTCCACCATGCAGGTACAACCTGCCATGCAGAAATCCGGTTGTTCCGTTCTGAGTTCTGTCTGTATCACATCCATCATACGGTAAACCCGTTCTTCACTGTATCCGCCAAAAAGCATCAGCCGAAGATAGCCTTTGTGATCCAGACCATCTTCCTCTTTCTCCCCTTTCCCTATCCCATCCGGCAGACGGCCTTTGGCCCCCAGATCAAGAAGGCCCTGTAAATCCAGCTTCCACTGAGAACTGCTTTTTACAAGAGGTACCTTTCCGCCTTCCAAAAGACAGCGCACATCCGCCAGCGCCTCCCCCAGCGCCCAGACCGTCATAATGAAAAATGACAATACCGCTGCAAGCGGAGCCATCCCTGTACCTCCTGCAATCACTATGGCAAGGGAGCGGGCTTCCTCCCTTTTAACAGGATCCCTCAGAATATGAGCCAGATTCATCCCCTGGCGCAATGCTGTCAGACGAAGGACAGAAGCCTCCAGATTCTCCCTGTCTTTCTCCTTCCCATACAGAATATACTCCAGCTGGTAAAAGGATGGCGGCTCTGGCTTAAAGGCAGAAAAATAACGGATCCCGTATTCAGACACGAGAAGGCGGTCCAAAAGAGTTTGTACGCCAAGGTTACGCTTCCCTTCTCCGGCTGGATTACCTGGTGTTCTCTCCTTTGAAGGAAACCCATTCAGCTTTAAACTGCGCCCTGATACGACCGTCCCTTCCGGAAGTACCAGTTCCAAAATCCCTTTGGACGCCAGATCGCCGATCCGTTCCAGCCATCCCTCCTTTTCCTTATCCTTTACGCCAAATTCCATTCCCAGGCTCAGCATGGGATATCGTGAAAAATGACTGCGCACCGGGGCCCACAGAGCTTCTTCATCCAGTTCGTCATCTTCATCATCCGGCTCCCAGCTGTCAATATAATCCATGACATCCTCCGCTTCCCGGATAATATTTTCCAGAAAAAGGATATTTTCCTGGCTTTTTTCCCGTAAAGCCCCAATCTCCATCCGCCTCTGCCCATCCTTTTCGGTATATGTTTTATACTGGGCGAATTCCTCCCTTAAAGCCTCTCTTGATCCATCGCTCAGATCCTCTCTTGACTCAAAATCCTGCCGGCTTTCCTTCAAAGCTTCGTTTAAACGGTCCGCTCTCTTTTCATAGGCCGTTACCAGAGAAGGAAGCTTTTTTAATATTTTTATCATGCTCTCTGCCCTGCGGATCAAGCCGCTTCCATCCAGATCGTCCAGACAGCGCTTTCCCTGTTCCCAGTTCTGTCTTTGTTCTTCAAGCCTCCCGTTTATCTTTTCCAGCGCTGCCTCCACACGGACCGCTTCTCTGGTATGGCCTTCATAGCGGACAGAACAGACATTTATCCCCTCTGCATCCTTAAACTGGCTGAGCATTTCTCTGGCTCCATTTTCATCCATGCTGTCCCAGATCATGTCTATAAGCCCAAACTTCATATAGTCCAGGATTTCCTGCTCAAAGTAGGCTCCCTGTCCCTCTGTAAGCATTACTGCATCCTTCCTGTCTGTGTCCACAAGAGTTACCGGATACCAGTTTTCCGCCTCTGCATAAGGAGCAAAAAAATCGCCGAATTCCTGTTCCAGTCTTTCCTTTTCCCCTGTTTCAAGTCCCAGGATCCGGTAATTCTCCCACAGCCCCCTGTGGTACTGCGCCATCACCGAATCCATAGAAGAATCTGCTGCCATCCGCAGATACAATCTGGCTCCCGTCTCTCTGGCCGATTCCACAACTACCAAAAGAAGCGTCATGATACTGACCAGGATCATCGTGAGAAAGACCGTCACTTCCCCCCTGTGCCTCATCAGTAAACCTCTTTGGATTTGCTGTTGATCTGTTTGAAAATGTTTTCCAGCAATGTATTGATCTGCTTCTTAAAAATGATTACAAGGCCTATAAGGACCACTGTAAAATCCAGTACCTGCCCCGGAATGCTTGAAAATACTTTTCACATCTTTCACATCACTCCGATGTGTAAATTATTTTTCTTTTTAATTTAGTAAAAAAGCAGGCTCTTGGATATCCTCTTGTCCAAAAGTCTGCTCTCTTACTTTATGTAAAATTACCTATTTGCTTTCTTTCAACTTCTGATTTTCCTCTTCTAGTAATTCTATCTGCAGCTCTAGCTCTTTAATTCGTCTCTTGTATAAAATCATTTGTCTTTTCAGCTGTTTATTAACTTCCTCAGTTGCTCTATCAAAAATTGCCTTTTTAGGATTATAACATTCTCCCTGCTTCAATTGTGCATCTTCTACCATTTGTTTGGCCTGCAAATTTCTATAAAAATAGCTCCTATCCACCCCTGCATATTTTGCCAATGCAGTAATTGATATCCGCTCCTTTCTTCGAAGCATCGCATCAATCTCTCTCTGAATAGTTTCTAAATTCTCTTTTTCTTGCTGTTTCTTGAGCCCTACGATTTTATCATACTTCATTTAACATCACTCACACCTTCCTGTTGTATTCGCAAAAAATCTAACTCTGATTTTAGCTTTTGATTTTCTGCTTTCAACTTTATAATTTCGATTCTCATAGCTAACAATTTTTCCTTATACTCATCAAGGAGTTCCACTTCGTCTATGTTCATTTTATAGCTTTGATTTTGAATATCAACAGCTTTATGTACTTCTTCTTTGATTTTTGGATTTCTGTAAAAAAACGAGTTAGATAAACCTGTTCTTTTGCATAATCCGGAAACTGTAATCCTTTCGCCCTCATTACGCATTCTTTGAATTTCATCCATTGCCAGTTTTACTTTTTGCCTGCTTTTTTCCTGGCTCATTTCGATGATTTTATTTGCTTTCATCCTTAATCACAACCTTTATAGTTTTTTTAACAATGCAATTTCCTTTCGATCCAACCGTTTCTTCAGCGTGTCCACCTCTTTTTGAAGTATACTGCACTTTTGAAGAAGCTGCTCATTTTCAACCTTTAACCTTTGATTCTCTGACTGACAGCTGTTAAAATCTTTCTTCAATTCTTGAAAATTATGACCTGCAATATTTCTTTCTTCAGATGACTGCTGTACATCTATCCGCCGTGGCTGTTTAATAGCTTCCTCCAGTTTCTGACGGACTTGCTCATTCTTATAAAAAAATCCTCTTGATAAACCTGTCCAACGAACCAATTCTGTTACAGAAATCGGCAGTCCTCTGGCACCCATATCATCTATTGCCCGAATCGCCTTTTTTATTTTCTGTTCACTCTCAGCTTTATTAACGGCTATCATCTTATCATATTTCATATCCATCCCACTCCTTTACCACATCCATTAAAATCATATCGATTTTCTCTCTGACTGCCCTCGTTTCATCCGCCATTATCTTGTTCCCAATCTTTCGGTAATGATGTACACTTTGTAATGTTTTATGCCCCAAAAGCCTTGCGATCATCCAGTCGTCGATATGCATCTCTGTCAGCTTTTTCCCATAACAATGTCGGAATGTATGTGTTCCAAAATTCAGCAGCTCTCCATTCTCATCCCGAATATCATTTTTCCTAATCATCTGCATGACTCGATGTTGAAGCATGCTATACTGAAATGGTCTCGATGGATCCTCTTTTTTTACAAAAATATATTTTGTCTTTCCATAATGTTCCTCGGTATAATCAATTGACTTTATAATAAGCTGTGCTATTTCATCACTAATTGCTTTTTCAAATGTGATTGATTTTACCTGCTCGATTCGTATAAAATATCGATTTTCTCTTATGCTCAAACAGTCCGTTTTTAGTGTAAGCGTATCCGAAATTCGTGTTCCCAGCAGCTGATGAAGGATTAATGCCCTCGCTATTTGTTCATCCATCTGAAAAATGTTTTCATTCAGCTTCTTTATGGTTTCATCCGAATAAAACTTAAATAGATATCTTGGTGTGCTAGGAAAATCAGTACTTATAAATAGGTTTTTGATATCTTGCCTATCATAATGATTTCCCACATCTTCAATCACTCTTCGTAAGCCATATAAATCAGAGCGATAATTTTTCCTCTCTTTTGCCTCTGTCTGAAGATAGGTCAAATAGTTTTCCATAATATCCCGTGTCAAATCTAGTAATGATTTAATCTTGGGATACCTTAATGCCAGATATCTGCAAAACCTTTTAGTCGCTACCATTTCAGCCGTAATACTTCCTATTGCCATATATTTCAAATGCATAAAAACTACTGTTTTAACTTCTTTTCGGATTGTTATTTGACTGATTCCTTTAAAATTTATAGTCTTTACATTCTTTATCGGATTGCTGCGAAGAGGAAATTCAAACTTATCCAATTCCCACACATCTCTATCCTGTTCTAAGTACTCCTCATCCTTCTGAGAATACCTCAGAATCTTCTTCATATGCTTTACTATGCCAGGTGTTTCTGTTGCTACAATTTCATAAACGCTTCGATACTTCTTACTTGTAAGGGCATATCCCTGCTCCATCATCCAGCTCTTTAGCTGCAAAATAACCTTATTCTCATCCTCATATCTTAATGTTTTAATATTCTTTTCTATAAGAAAATACCGAATATTATTAAAATATAGTATTTCGGACGCCAAACTACTTGGAGCAAGTTTCTTTCCTCTTTCCCAGACAAAGTCTTCCAGGAGCTTTCTTACTTCTTCTGATGGAAGTCCTTCCAGGTCAAAGTAACGTTCTTTCCGAACCCTCATCTTCTTTTTCTGTTCTTCAGCCGCATTCTTATAGCAGTCTAATTCATAGATATGTATCTTATTTTCCAGTTTTTTCACCCCGCTTCTTTGGAATAATCCCCGTTGCAAGAAGATTTTCTGTCTGATTGAAATATTCCATATTTGCCTGTTCGATCCGTTTAGGCATATAGTCTATATACTGCTTTGTCATATTTTCATTGTTATGCCCTAGGTAATCCCGGATCGTCTGAATAGACACTCCATCATCATAGAAACTACTTGCCAATGTATGCCTGTAATCATGCGTTTTGAATGTTTCGCCCGAAATATGTATTCCATACTTCTTACAACTTGCTTTGAATCCTTTAACAAATGTACCAATCCTATATGCCCCACCATCCTTTGATTTAAAAAGGAACTCTGTGGGTTTGATATGATGCTTTTTTATATAAATTTTCATAATTCGATAAAGCACCAATGAAATTGGTATCATTTTTTCCGCTTTCATTTTAATTTGATAAACCTTAATCCATGCATCTTCCCCATCCCAATAATATGCACCTCCTTTTAATGTACACACCTCACTGATCCGTAATCCTGTTGCCCATAAATTTAGGAAAATAAGTCTTTGTACTTCTGGAAAAAACTTCAGCCTTTTTAATATTTCCATATACTCATCTTCTTGAACACTTCGATCATGGTGATATGGGTAGACTTTCTGGCTGTAATAGTTTTGATCAAAAATTTGCCCTTTGATATGTCCTTTAACCTTTAAGTATGCAAAAAATCGGTGAACATCAAATATCTGCCTGTTTACTGTTTCTGCCTTAATTTCCTGTTCCTGCAGGAGCTTGAAGTACTCTGCTATCTGTTCTTCCGTAATTTCACATATGGATTCTATTGTATTAAAGTAAACTAGAAATTTTTTAATGTAACACAATTGACTTCGTATATTTCCTAGTGCCAAATCACTGATACCTACTTGATATTTCATATACTCTTGTAGCAATTCCCTGTTTCTCTCATTCGTCACTTCGTAAAAACTGAGTCGCTGAACAGGATTACTTGGGTTTACACGCTCTGGTGCAAAATTGAACCTTTCCATATACCAGACATTTGCATACCAGTGAATTTCTTTTCCACTCATAAATAGTATTTTGCGACTGTTATCCACAATCTGCATACTGTTCTTCACATTTACAACTTTCCTGGCTACAATTGTTTCCAATTTCTTTATTTGCTCCAGTTCAAGACGCTCGATATCATCAATTCCTTCCTCTATGCAAAACTCATACATCCACCTTAAAGGAAGTAGATAACGCACTCTGCGATCCTTGCTGTCTTTTATATTCCTCAAGGCATAGCATAAAATCTGAAAAATTTGCCTTTTTAAATTTTCTGATGCCTTTTGGCTAAAATCCCATACCAGTTCGCTTTTATCCTGGATATAATCAAAATCTGACCCTATGTCCTGATCTGGTATGTAGGGAAGAAAAATCACTTGCCCTTCATACTTGAGCTGTTCTTTGTTTCTTCCAGAAAGTGTTTCCATTTCTTTTCGGATGTCAAACTGTTTGATCCGATCCAATGTCTTCAAATATTCAAGGCTTTTAGAGAAAGTTTTTGTCCTACGTAACTCACTTTCATACAGTTCTCTGGTTCTATAATCAATTTCCCTTACATGATGAATTCCCTGCCGTATCAAAAAATTCCTAACATTTCCTTTCAAGCGTTCTTGCACTGTATTGCACCGCTCAATTTCATCCAGCAATTCTTTATACTCATTCCGGATAAGTGCCTTCTGCAAATTTCTCAAGAATCCAGTTCGCTCAAACACCTGTTTCTTTGTAAAGCTCCCCGTTTCATGCAAAAAGATTTTATAATTACGGAAATCCTGTTCTTCTATAAGAAAAACATCATATATTCCTACACCTTTTAGATAAGACTCTGCACACTCCCAGTATGTACTCGGTACATTTATATCCGTTGTCAACTGGTTATGAAGATAATCCGCTTTATCCTGTGATTCCGTATTCAATAATCTTAATGCAGGCACATGCTTCTCCTCCTTCCCTAAAGTAATTTGTCGATTTCATAAATGGACTGATGTTTTCTATAAAATTCATCGCTGACATCAATCAACTCCTGATCCGATATATTTAAATATCTCATCGTTGTTTCTATATTTCGATGCCCAAGTGCCTGACTAATAAGTTCCAACTTCCATCCAGCCTTCCGGCGAGCATTTGCAAAATAATGCCGCAGCATATGTGGTGTTACTTTAATCCCAGTCTTCTTCTGCAGCCGTTCCATCAATGCATAGACGCCTGAGTCCTGCATCGGTTTTCCAGCATAATCTCCCGAAATATTAATAATCAAGTACTCCTGCTGGAAAATAAGGTCTTTATATTCCTCTATATAAAACTGCAGAATTTCAAAGGTGGCATCGCTGATTTTTGCCTTCCGGTATTCTGCATTCTTAGCCCTGGCTCCATTTTCATTATCTTCTCTAAAATTGACATACAGTAAGTGTCTCTCATAATCAATATCTGTCGCATACCGGACTCCCAAAAGCTCCCCGATGCGAAATCCCGTTTCTGCTAATAATAAAAGCAGGATTTGATCGCGACAATTGGCACATGCCTTTAATAAAATCACGATCTTATCCTGCTCTATGGTCTTCCCTATATGTCCTTTTTCCTGTAGATATCCATGAAATGTATTCCGGTATAATGTCCTTTTTACTCCCACTGAATTATGTACAATAATTCTCATATCAGAGAGGACTTTTAATTGCTTTATAGATTCATCCTGCTGTCCAGAAAATCTATAAAATCGGAACACCTCTTTTAAATACGCATTACAGGTCTCATTATATGGTTTCTTTTTGTAACTATCTCCACTATGCAATCCTGCCCGTAACCATATCAAATAGTCTGTAAAGTGTTCCTGCTGCTTATCATATGGCATCTCCCATACATCATCTAACTGGATGCCAGTCTCATCTATATAATTCAGATAGTATGAAATGGCTCCTGCACTTCTTCTGATAGTATTAGGTGACAATTTTGATCTTTTTTTATGCATTAGATACTTGGAGGGCAGTAACACTATATCCTGGCTCTCCTGCTCACGAATGAAATAATATTTTTCGTGATTATCTATCTGAGAATCCACAATATACCTTGCCATATTACCTTGCTCCTTTCCTCTAACGCTATACACAGTATACCGTGTTACTCTTCTCATAGCTATCACACAATGCAACAATCTTTTCTTTGCAAACGAAGCATTACCAACAAACAACTTTAATCGATCTGATAACTCCCTGCCACTCCAAATGCAATACCTACAGTTACCAAAAATCCAATAATTCCGACCACTGCAATAATCAATATTCCAATCATTATCATTCTCCCATCCACCCAGTAATTCCTATAACATCTGGTATTCTGCCATCGTAACTGCTTCATCTTCCATAGCAAAGTATTGATTTGACACATTCCGATCCACAGCTAACACTTTACCTGCCTCTTTTTCTCCCATCTGAATCGGTAACAGATGCTGCACAATTCTCCTACATAACTTCTGATTAGGACAAACATCTAACATTCCAAACATGATGTTCACAACCAGCCTGTCCGCTATGTCAGTTATAATAATTTTTTCTGCTTCGCATCCTCTTGCACCTATAAAGTTCGCCAGATTTTCCGGAGTCAGTGCCAACATATACTCTTTTCTGGCTCCTCCACCATATGGATACTCATAGGCATACCCCATCGTACCTGTACCCATAATCCGTTCCACCATCCTCTTATCTTCTGCTTTCATTGCCAGCTTCTCCTTATTTTTAATGGCTGAATCCAATCTCTCCCTCCATTGGGGAATAAACACGCACTCCATGGCTCTCCTGCAAAATCTGTACCCTTGCCAGCTGCATGGAAGACCTAGACAGGCAGTTCCTATTCATAATCAAAAGCACCTTCACACTACCTTTCTGAACCTGGCTTACAAACTGCCGGAATCCATTTCTCTCCCAAAGTGGTTTTGCTCCTACATCACTGGAGCTCCCGACCACTCCAAGTTCCATCTGGTCTGCATAATCAATCAACTGTTTAAATTGTTCTTTCAATGTGTCATGGGTATCATCCGGTGCATCAATCGCACAATAAATCCATGCCCCTCTTCTCTGTTCCATTCCTGCCTCCTGTCAAACATCCAAACACCATTCTATGCCCGATTTTGTTCTTTTAATCCAAAGCTGATGAGTATAGCCCGATCCACCTTCTGCATCATGCTCCCATTCAAGCTTCCTATGTATCGTTTCAGTCGCATACGATCAATGGTACGCACCTGCTCCAGCAAGATGACCGAATTTCTACGAAGTCCTCTTACTTCCTGCTCTAGCTGAATATGAGTAGGAATGGAATGCTTCTGAAATCGGCTGGTAATTGCTGCAGCGATTACGGTTGGGCTGTAATAATTACCAATATCATTTTGAATAATCAAAACCGGGCGGATCCCTCCCTGTTCAGAACCAACAACGGGAGTCAGATCTGCATAATAAATGTCTCCTTTTTTTATCGTGATGTTCACCTCGCTTTCCCTTTTGACTTTATAACACAAGGGCAGTGACAGCCTTATTCTGTGATTGATTCGGTATGAATCCTCTGCATAAGACTGTCACCGTAGTTTCTGTTATAAAATCACTTGTTCTTCATTTTCACCGGCTCCTATTCGACACTACTTCCCGGAACCGGATACCAACAGGAACACTCATAAGTGATCCTGTTGTTCTCTCTGGGCGGCAATGCAAACCAGCCATGGCTCATGGCTGTCATGGGATTTATCCCCTCCGAGGATCTCTCCGAGCCGCCCTCATTGCGTGATCCCTTCTTAAGGGGCTGTGACTGGACGGAAGTATCATTATAGGCTGTTCAGGTCGTTGCAGGCAGCCTGCCATAGACTGCTTTGAGGACAAATCGTTCCCGCTCTGCACCTTTGATGTCATCTTATTGACAGACCCTCTGACCGTCTGCAGGTGGTCATGGCGGATTCTCCTCTGTGCTTCTCCTTTTGGGCTGAACAACTAAAGTATCTGTATTGCCGGATATGACTGTCAAAACAGTATTTGCCAAGGAACAGAAGAGGAAATCAATCCCCTTCACTTTCTTCCACGCTGGCAGAAGATTTTGCACACCCTAAAATCAATTTTTTTCTAATATTTTTTTGAGTTTTTCCAAAATCCTCTTTTTCTGTTTATGAACTGCATTGTGATAGACACCCATTTGTTTTGCTACTTCTCGCTCTGTCTGATTTTCAAAATAAAGTTCATGGATCAGCCACTGCTCCTCTTTTGAAAGTGTCAAAATTGCTTTATGTAACCGTTCAAACTCCAACTTTTGTAAGATCTGATCCTCCACACCATCGTCTTCTTCTGGAAACTGTACCGCCATCTCCTGCAGCCTCTCATAAGAATCTTCTCTGCTTGGAACCGTCATTACTTCTCCTGTTTTCGGATCCACAATATTCCTCGCTCTTTTTAAGTCATATTCCTGATACTGCATTTTTCTTTCTGTTGTTCTTAAAACAGCGATGACTTCCTCGCTGGCTTCCGGATACATTTTTCTAAAATCTGGTATTTTATATGGCTTTGCCATAGCTTGTCCTCCTTCATTCGCTCAATTTCTCGAAAATGAAGGACAAGCGGAGGGCTTCGACACCTGAAACTTTCGCTCTCAGAACGCAAAAAAGTGCCTGCACAGACAGTTTTATCCATACAGACACTTATTTCATGTTTTATATGCTCTAATAGTTCACTTTTCTGACCACAAACATCCTGTTTCCATAACCAGCTTTCAAAAATCTCTATAAAACCTATTTCGCTGTTATGTTTCTTAACAGAAAACTTTAAATCAAAAATTGAATCGTGCAGCTACGAATTCGCAGCATACAATTCCAGCACATGAAAATATCCCCCCAAACTCCAAACGGAGCTTGAAGGGATAAAATTATGGCGTGCTTCTACAGCCCGTCAAGATACCGTTTTTTTTAACAGGCTGGATCCGCAATTATAAATTTTTTACTATTCAACAGAATAATGAAATATTCAATAATTTCAGTATCCCATTGTATTCCACAAATATCTTTTCAATTAATACTTGATTCATGAAAGAACTCCCATCATTGAATCGTCCATTCCTTTTCTATCATTTTAAAGCCAGTGTGAAAAAGAAAGAGGCTCCTCCCCCCGGCGTATCTTCCATACCAATCTTTCCCTGCAGCATCCGGGCCAGTTCTTTTGCAATACTTAACCCCAGTCCAAAATGCGATTTATCTGTGTGAGACTGGTCTGCACAGTAGAACCGATCAAAGATAAATGGTTTGTCCTTTTCTTCCACGCCAATTCCATGATCTGCAATCCAGAACGTCAGTTCTTTTGAAGACATATCCACCCGGATCTGGATTTCTTTTCCCTCTGGACTATAATGCAGTGCATTATCCAGATAGATACTGAGCAGCTGGAACAATCGCTCCTTGTCTGTCATAATAACTGGAAATAACTCTTCTCCCAGATCCAAAGTCAATTTTATCTTCTTTTTCATGCACCGCGGTTCATAGGCTTCATACAAAGAAATAAGCAGCGTATCCACATTGACCTCAGAAGTATGGATCGTCCACTTTTCCGCATCCGATGACGCTAAAAGAAGCATATCCTTAATTAAACGGGACATACGCATACACTCCGAATCAATGACTTTTAAATTCCCCTGAAGCCCTTCGTTTTGTGCTTCATGCTGCATATTCTCCACATTTGCCACAATCACAGCCAATGGTGCTTTCAGTTCATGGGAGGCAGAAGCAACAAACTCTTTCTGGCTCTGCATCACACGCTCGGTTGGCTCCAAGGCTTTCTTCAGCAAAAAGCGGCTGACCAGACTGACACAAAGCAGTGTGACAATCCAGATTGCCAGATACATGGGCAGCTGTTCCAAAAACATCTGAAATATAGGCGTTTGCTCATAAACCAGAGTCAATGAATTGTTTGTATCATCTTCGGAAGTAAAATGGGCCAGGTTAATCAGATACCTCTCATAATGGTTTCCTTTCATCTCAACCATTCCTTCCACGGCTGGAAGTTTGGTCTGATTGCCTTCCTCTTCTGCCGAATAGGTAACAATCTGCATTCCCACATTGTTCAGCTGTCCTTCAATATCCTCTAAACCAGTTCTGCTCTCGTAGAGAAGTTCTCCATATGCATCGGTCAATTTTGATGATACAGACATATCTTTTTCATAGGCAGAAAGAACTTCTTTTGCATTCGCCCCTTCTTCCTCCAGCTGATTAACGATCAGCGCTGTCATTCTCTGTAAAAAGGTTACTTCTGCCGCCTCGCTTGCATTTACATGATTGGAAAAGGATAATCCAATCACGCCCGTAACAATTACCATGATTGTCATAACAAAAAACAGGTGCAGTTTTTGAAATAAATGGTTCAGCATAGGCTGCACCTCAACTGATATCCGCTTCCATAAATAGTCTTAATCTCACATATGCTGTTTAATTGCTTTAGCCTTTTTCTGAGAAAGGAAATATAGTTATCTACATTTCCAGGTTCAATGTCTGAATCAGTTCCCCAAACTTTTAGAACCAGCTGTTCTCTTGTCAGAAGCGTTTCCGGTGATTTGAGTAAGGTGTACAGAAGTTCCGATTCCTTGGCTGTCAACAGAAGTTCCTTTCCATTAGCCTTAAGTTTCCGGTTGGAGCGTTCCAGCTTTAAGTCCTGATAAGAAAGAATATCCTGCTCTTTCATTTCATGAGGCCTTCTAGTCAAAGCCCGTACCCTTGCCAATAGTTCACGGATATAAAACGGTTTGACCAGATAGTCATCTGCTCCTCCATCCAGACCATCAATCCGGTCATCAATAGAGGACATTCCTGTAATAATAATTACTGGAACCGAAATTCCTTTTTTACGCATGGCTTTAATAATTGTCAGCCCATCAATGACCGGCAGCATCCGGTCAACAATGGCCAGATCATATCCAAATTCTGCATTGAGTGCGTAGAGAAGCCCTGTTTCCCCATCATGGCAGCAGTCCACCATATAATCATTTCTCAAAAGTTCCTGCTTCATTGCCAAACTCAGCTCTATATCATCTTCCAATATGAGTATCTTCACAATAAATCATCCCTTTCTTTTTCACGGTTCAGTATATCAAATATACCAGGGAAAATCTCTAAAAGTCCTCTAAAAATTCATCAAAATCTTTCTTTTTCTTAGAGGAGTTTTAGATAAGTTTTTGAATAAAATGGTATGCAGAAAACAGCAAAGGAGGGATTCAATTGCTATGTCAACAACGGTCTCGGAAACGGCGAAAAAAACACAATCGTCGAAACATTTTCCGTATGATATTAGGCCTGGTACTTATTTCGGTTATCAGCATATGTGCTGTCCGTCTTTTTTACAGGAGCCGCTCTTCCCCACCATCTGATTCAGATTCTGATTATATAATCATGGCAGCAGATCAAAATGGCAATGTATCCGATACTCCGATAGAAAATTCTACGGATGCGGATCTGCTGCAGACCTTACAGACATTGAAAAAACAGGAGCCAAAAATACAGGACATTATCGATCACTTTCAGGAATACCCCTCCGAACTCCTCGAAATGTTATCCAAAAATCTGGATATGTTGGACTTTGTATTGGAGTATCCCAATAAAAAAGGAGAGGTTTTCTCTGATACCATCGGTGATGTAAAACTTGGAACCTATCCGCTCCTTCTGCAATACGATCCACGATGGGGATACGCATTCTATGGAGACGATGTAATAGCGGTAAACGGATGTGGTCCTACCTGCCTGTCTATGGTAATTGCTGGTCTAACCGGCAAAAACACCATTACCCCCTATACAATAGCCAGCTATGCCACGCAGCAAGGGTATTATGCCCCAGATTCGGGCACCAGCTGGTCTCTGATGAGCGATGGTGCATCCCATTTCGGCATTATCGGAGAAGAATTGACCCTCTCTCAATCCGCAATGGAAAACTCCCTGTCATCTGGACAGCCAATCATCTGCAGTATGCGTCCCGGTGATTTTACAACAACTGGACATTTCATTGTTATCACGGGACTCAAGGATGGAAAATTTATCATAAAGGATCCCAACAGTAAAGAGCGAAGCAATCAACTTTGGGATTATCAAACACTGGAACATCAAATTAGTAATCTATGGGCATTTCAAGCCTTATAGAAATAACAGAAAGGTGGATATCACATGAAACACACAAAAATAACAGTAGGATTCGCAACTCTCTTATGTATTTTCTCATTGGCCGGGTGTCAGAGTAAACCTCAAAATCAACCCGTTGAGACAGAAACCGAAATGCAGCAAACCAATACTGTGTCTGAGCCCCAGACAGAACAACCTCAGCAGGAATCCTCGGAAACACATCCGAACAATGTGCCTGCCAGTGCAGAAGAATTACTGAATTCTGCCACTGTCTCTGGCGAGGTGACTGCTTTTTCTGATACAGATCTGACCCTTAACCCGCTCTCAACAACAGATGCCGGGGCTGCCATCATGGCCGTTGATTCAGAAAATGCGGAAAATCTCCTTACTGTCAACTATCTGGAAAACTGCACGTTCCAGCTTGCCCGCATCAACCAATCTACTGGAGCACTTTCACTGGAAACCGCAAGTGCCGCAGATATCAAAAAAGAAACATCTATCGCTGTCTATGGTGAAGCAGACGAATCCGGAGCGATTCTGGCCAAGCAGATTTTCCTGATCCGTTACGAATAAGCAGGGAGGAAACTATCATGTCATTTTATCACAGAGCCTGCTTATACCTGTTCCGCAAACGGTCAAAAACTGTTTTATTATTTCTGATCCTTTTACTGGTAAACAGTATGATACTCGGCACTGTCATGATTCTTCATGCCGCCCAAACAACCAAAGTGTCTATGCAGGAAAAATCAAAGGCGAAAGCAGTCTGTGAGATCACGCAGGATACATACCAGCTTTCCAGTCAGGATATTTCTGCTGCAGCACAGCTGCCTCATGTCACATTCCTGAACCGTCATGCAGAAAGCCCAGGTTATCTTTCCGATTTCTTACCCATTACAGCCAGTGATTCTCAGAAACCGGAAAATTCACAGATTCGTTTAACCGCTTATGACGATTTAGAAAAAGATGGCCCCTTTGCCACACAGAACTATCGCCTGACCGGTGGAAAACTGATCAATCCGCAGTCTGATTCCAGTGCAGTCATAAATGAAACATTTGCCACAATCAATGGTATTTCCATCGGAGATCAAATTCGTTTGGAAAATGAGCATGGAAAAACCATTTCCGCAACCGTCTGTGGCCTGTTTCTTTCCGGAAATGAACACCAACAGGACAATACTCTGGATTCCCTGTACCGTATCGAAAATCAGATTTTTATCGATGCCAAATCCTATATAACCCTATTTGGTGCCGATCGGTTCAACCGATTGATTGTTTATACCGATCAGCCAGAGCAGACAGAGGCTCTGGCTGAGAAACTGCAGGAATTGTTGGGAGAAAAGGCAAAGGTTACATCCTCCGATCTCTTATACCAGCAGATGAAAGCCCCTCTGGAACAGATCATTCGGATTACAAAACTTATGATGACCTTCACACTTTTGTCCGGAACCGTTATTGTTTCTCTGCTTCTGTGTATGTGGATGAGAAACCGTCAGAGGGAAAAGGCTATACTCATCAGTCTTGGAGAGTCAAAGGGAGCCATCTTTCTCCAGACCTTTCTGGAATCTGTCATGATCTTTCTCCTGGCTGCCGTAGGGGCGTGCTGTCTTGGAACTCTCAGTGCTAATGTAGTGCAGGCCATCCTTTCAGCCTCGGAACTCGCACTTGTCATGACACCAAGCCTTCAGATGAAAGAAATTGTCATTCTGTTTGTAGCTGGCAGCCTGGTAATTTTGACAGCAGTGCTGCTGTCCCTGGTTCCCGTTTTAACTACCAACCCAAAAGATATCTTATCCAGAATGGAGGGATAATGTGAATCTATTTCAAAGAGCCATCCGATCCTGCCTCAGAAAACCTGTCAAAAGCATCCTTCTGCTTCTTGTAATCGGTACGATCAGTCTTCTGTTTCTGTCTGGTATGGCAAGCCGCTCTGCTAATATTGCAGCAAAAGACAGCACCCGGCAGGCAATCGGGGCCGGTTTCCTGTTAGAAGGAAACCCGGAAAATCGAAACAAACGTCTTCAGGAAGCATTTGAAGCAATCGAAGAAACGTTCGGAGTCGGACAAAGCGGCAGTTATCAAGGCGTTCATGCAGAAACGATCATCAGCAATGGACAGCCCTCCGGATATGTGTGGACGGATCATTCTTTTGAATCCCTCGTCCGGGAAGACATTGAAAAAATAGCTGCTGCTTCCGGAATCTCTGATTACAATATTACAACGGTTCCAACTCCTGTAAAGCCAGAGGGCTTTTCCCGAATTGAAGATCCGGACAAAGATCAAACCTATGATTCTAAAGGTGTTTCCCTGGTAGGCAACCGCACGATGAATTTGGATTCTAATGTCTTAAATGGAGTCGTAACCATAAAAGATGGGCGTATGACTGTCCCCCAAGACCAGGATGTCTGCGTAATATCAGAAGAACTTGCCCTTTTAAATAATCTTACAGTCGGTGACCGGATCGGCTTTTCCCCTGTTAAGCAGGAAGGTCCAATCCAATATGCAGAGATTGTAGGGATCTACCAGGTCAGGGAACCTATGACTCCTTATATGTCCGGCGACACCTACCGCTCCGAAAACATTATTTTTACAAATCTGGACTTTCCGGCAAAAGCGGAACAGGATTCCCCACTGTTTGAAAAAGCCTATTTCAAAGTTGAACAGGTCGATGAATACGAAGCAGTAAAGGAACGAATCCAACAGACTGACATCAACTGGGAACGGTATGATTTGATTGATAACAATGGAAATCTGGATACTATGGCATCCAATTTTAATGACCTGGAGCATATCAGCCAAATGCTTTTACTCATTATTGCTGGTGCCAGTTTCATTATTTTATCCCTTATTTTTGTTTTCTGGATGAAAAGCCGAACCCATGAAATAGGGATCCTGATGTCCTTAGGAATCTCAAAGCTGGAAATCCTTTTTCAAATGATTCTGGAGGCCTTTTTCATCGGAATTATTGCCGTCAGCCTTTCTTTTCTGGCTGCTCCCATGGTTTCCAAAACTGCGGCTGAATACCTGGTCGTTCAGCAGGAACAACAGGCACAGCTTCAAGAAGATCAAACGGCAAATCAAATACAGACTGAATATGTTGCCCCAGAGCTGACAGTAACGGATGTACAGATATCTCTGTCCTCATCCATGTTCTGTGCTGATGGCATCAGCATCACACTGTTAACCTTATTATCTGTTTCTCTTGCAGGAATTACGATGTTCCGCAAAAAGCCAAGAGAAATTTTGAGCGAAATGAGTTAGGAGGTCTTGCAATGATTTTGGAAGCAAACCATATAAGTTATACTTACCGAACACAAAAAAACATCCCTGTGCTGCACCAAATATCCGCCGGATTTCAAGCGGGCAGATTTTATTCCATCATAGGCTCCAGCGGATCCGGAAAAACCACCTTTCTCTCCCTTCTTGCCGGACTGGACACTCCTGGCGAAGGAGTAATCCAATACGATGGGGAGGATATTCAAAAATGTGGACTTAATTTCCATCGCAGACACCATATTTCTCTGGTATTTCAAAACTATAACCTGATTGATTATCTTACCGCTCAGGAAAACGTAAAGTTGGGCGGAACCAAAGATCCCAGAGAACTTCTCACCAAAGTAAATATCCCACAGGATGCCTGGAACCGGAATGTCCTCCAGTTATCCGGCGGTCAGCAGCAAAGAGTGGCGATTGCCCGTGCTCTGGCCAGTGAAGCAAAGGTTCTTCTTGCTGATGAACCAACTGGGAACCTGGATGAAACCACAACAGGAGAGATTATTGAACTCCTAAAACAAACAGCCCATGAGCTTGGAAAATGTGTCATCGTTGTTACCCACAGCAGGGAAGTCGCTCAGGCAGCGGATCACATTTTGAAACTGGATCATGGAACTCTGATATAAAATACCAACAGAAAGAGGGGCCGCTTATGACAAGAGAAAACCCAAATACCATTCCATCCAACTATATTCCCGGTCAGGATCCATTGGATGATTATATTGCAGAACAGTTAAAGGCTGCCGCTGATTCCATCCCACTGAGTGATGATGTGAAATGCAGGGTGGAACAAAAACTGTCCAACCTAAAAATGCAGGAATCTAAAAACGAAAGGATATAACAACATGGACATTCGCATTCAGGATTTAAGTATGACCTATCCCAATGGGAAACAAGCTCTTTCAAATTTGAATCTGGAACTAAAAGCTCCCAGCATGATCGGACTTTTGGGACCAAACGGTGCTGGAAAATCCACACTGATGAAGCTTCTGACAGCTGCCTTGGTTCCTTCAAACGGAAGTATCCTTGTAGATGGACAGCCACTTTTGAAACAGGAACATCTGTTAAAAAGCCACTTGGGATACCTTCCCCAGACATTTGGACTTTATGAAGAGCTGACTGTTTATCAGTTCCTGGACTATATGGCTGCCTTAAAGGGATTATCCAACACAAAAACCATTCTGACTAGAGTGATCCAGGAAGTCAACCTTACGGAAAAATCCAATGCCCGGATCCGAACCCTGTCCGGCGGTCAGCGTCAGCGGGTTGGAATTGCCCAAACATTTTTAGGCGATCCAAAACTCCTGATTTTTGATGAGCCAACCGTAGGATTGGATCCAGAAGAACGGATCCACTTCCGCAACTTATTTTCCCAGGCTGCCCAGGAACGTCTGGTACTTTTAAGCACCCATATCATCGAGGATGTACAGTCTGTCTGTGACCAGCTGATTGTTATCCACCACGGCTCCATCCTCTTTACTGGAGCACCGTCTGACCTGATCCGGCTCGCCGCTGGACACGTAGGCACCTTTTTTGAACAGGACACGTCCCATGAGCAGGGTCTTCACATTACAAGCCGTGTCAATACTGCTTTCGGGGTACGCTGCAGGGGGGTATGGGAAACACTTCCCTCTTACGCTCACGCCGAAGAACCCACCTTAGAAGACGCCTACCTTTATCTGATCTCCAAGGAGGAACTGCGATGAGAATCTTTTCCTTATTCTGGTTAGAGTTCCGGCGTCTTCTGCGTTCGCCTCTAACCTGGCTGATTATGGGACTTACCGTTCTTTCCCCTGTCATGGGTCTGTTTCTATATCAACCAACGGAGGCTACCACTTTGGGGACCTATCTGGCCAATCCATCCCTGGCCGCTGGAATCTTTTCCAGCCTTCTGTTTGCATTCCTGACTGTCTGGGAATGGAATCGGGTAAAACGCGGGCAGATGGAGGCGCTCCTATATTCAATTGTCTCTCCACTGACTGTTTCCTGCATCCGTCTGTTGTCTCTTATAGGTACCGCTGGTTTAGCATGGAGTATCACTGTAGTTGTCTGGATGCCATTTACCATGATGGCTTCTGGAAGTGTTTTTGATAGCCTAACCTATTTCTTATGCTACTTTTTATTTATGGGAATGGCCATACCCATTGCTATCCTGTTGTCCTCTTGTGCATATCAGTTCACCCGCCGTCTGGATCTGTCTATCGTCATACTGGCTGCCCTGGCCGGACTGAGCCTGACCATCTGGAAAGACAACTGGCAGCTGTGCTGGCTCAACCCCTGCGTATGGGCAATCTCAGATGATTTTACAAATTTCCGTATCTTCCGTTCGGTAGCTTATATGCGTTTTACTTGGATCACAGGCGCGGCAGCAGTTTGGCTCTTATCCTATCTGTGTATTCGACAATATGGCAAAGGTCCCTTGGGTTCCATGAAGTACAGTATCCGCCGCTTCTGGCGTCCCATGATTACAGTCTGCCTTTTTGCTTTTTGCGGCTTTTTATATAAGTTTCAGCCATTCCTGGATCACAGCAATCCGGATCTGTCTGCCACCACCTTTTTTGAAATTCCCTACCTGGAGGGAGTGTTCTGTGAAAAAAGGGTCACAGATGTCCATCCCAATCTTTCCAAGGGAACCGTATCCGGCACTGCATCCTTCCAAATTGAAAATACAACAGGAACAGAGCAAGAGGTGGCATTTGCAGTCAATCCCGGCTATAAGGTAAATTCTGTCCAGGCCAATGGCCAGCCTGTGCCTTTCCAAATTGACGATTATCAGGAATCCAATATGGCACTTTTAAATGTCACGATCCCTGCTCTTGAGTCCATCGATCTTTGTTTTGACTACCATGGATTCCCACAGGACTGGAATCTAATGGAAACCATGCAGGGAAAACCGGAGATCAGCTCAAAGTATTTATGTCTGGAAAATCAGGCTCTGGCTCCCGCAATCATGAATGCAGGAACTGCAGATGGTACGTTTTCTTCCATCACAGATATTACTCTTCCAGACACCATGACTGTAATCCCGTTTGGACTAGCCGAGGCAAAAAAAGAAGCAGAGCATGACAACGGAACCATTACATGGAGAATCGAAGATACAGAAAACCGTGGTATTCTCTATGCAGGAGACTATGTCCGCCAGGATATTGAAGCTGTGGGTACAACAATTCAGTTCTATTATGGTCGTAAGCACCAGCCGATCATGGAAGAAGCCAATGCCGCAGAAGCAATCCAAACAGTTATGGAATACTGCTCCTCTCATTATGGAATGCCCCAGTTCTTCTCTTTCGACTCTTTAAAACTAATTCAAGGTCGTATCTCTAATGGCGGATATGCACGTTCCGGTGTCAGTCTGGTAGATGAACAGGATTTTACTGCCCAAAATCTGCATGATTCCGATAAAGGTGCAATCCCCGGAGAAGTCATGATCCATGAAATGGTTCATCAGTGGTGGGGACTTGGAGCTATGTTCGATGTCTCCCAGCCAGACAGTGCCTGGTCTGCGGAAGGACTAACCGTTTATACCACATACCGGATCATCAAAGATCTTTACGGAGACGCTTATGCCAAAGAACATTACATTGACCAGTGGCAAACAGCAGTTGATGACTATTACAATAACTTTTACATCCGCAATCCCCAATACCTGGAGGCACTGCCAGAAGAAAAACGTTTGGACATTTCCAACCAGCTCTCTACCATGCGGTACTACAATGAAATGCCTCTAAAAATTTTAAAAGCAGAAGAACTTGTTGGCGGCGAGGAAGCGATGGATCAGATTCTGTACCAGCTTTTTAACCGGGAAGTGGATCCCATGTACCCCTACTTGACTGAACAGGAATTTTTAGATGCCTGCGGGCTGACAGAGGAGGATTTAAATCTTGACTAGAATCTTTTTTTACGAATTAAAAAGGCTTCTTTGGAATCAATTTTTTGTTGGTATCCTGGCCGTTATTCTATTTACCGGATGGCAGATCTTAAATCAGGTAACGCTTTTAGGAATCGAACAGACGGCTCCCTTTTCTGTGCAAAGTTTTTGTGACTATCTTCTTCGGCTCCTACCCCTTTTATGGATTGGTACCCTGTTCTTTCTGTCATTCTTCTTTTCAAAATCGGAACAGAGAACATCTGTAATCACCCATGCTACACCCGTAAATCCACTGATTTACGCGTTCATTCGATGCAGTGCAGCCTTTGTAGGATCACTCCTTCTGATAGATGCCGTATTCCTTCTGGCTGCTGTATTTTACGGAAGATTTTTTCACTGGTATCACTGGGAAACTCTGCTGATTCCCGGCTGCCTGCTTCTAATCCCGATATTACTGATTGATATCCTCATTAGCTGGTTCATAGGACGGAAATTCCCCTGGCTTTTAGTCATCTGGATGCTGGTTCCCGTTTTCATCATAATTATAATTTTATAAGTAACCTATATACCGAATCAATCGCTTGAATTTCCAAACTCAAGCGATTGATTCGGCAGCTGCATTATTTCCACATATACCTATTTCATGCTCTATAAGTAATCATTATAAATATTTCCAGCCTTTGCAATACTATTTAGCCGTTCCTTATCCTGTACCACCAATAATTTGACTGGCTGCAAATTCGCCGCAGTTGGTGCAACATGGGCGGAAGCCAATATTTTATCCAGCTTTTCTTTTTCTACAGGCTTATCTTCATATGCTCTAACAGAATATCTTTTTTTGCAATATAGGAATTACATTTTTTGTATTCTTTATTTACAAGAAATAACATATCGTGCAATGATAGGAGAATTTACTATCTATTATCGCGGAAAAATCGTTGGCGGTATATATGATGATAGGCTACTTGTAAAACCAACAAAGTCTGCAATCTCTTATATACCAACAGTTATCTATGAAATTCCATGCGAAAATACTAAAGAAATGTTATTAATCGAAGAAGTGGATAATAAAGATTTTTTGACAGGTTTATTTGATGTGATGTATGATGAACTACCAACGCCAAAACCTAAAAAGAAAAAATGAACAGCCTCTAGTTTTACAATTTCATATCCATACACACAAAGCAGTTGGTCTTTTTGATTGTCTGCTTTTTCTTACCTAAATTTCCAATTGGAATGACAAACTAATGTACTGTTAGAGCTGTTCAACAAGATTATCGGTGCATAAAATTTTATTGTGATACTGATATGAGGATGGTATAATTGGGATATAAAACATACAAATAAATTTGTTGAAAAATGAGGTATCAAAATATGGAAAATGAATTACTGGAAAACTTAGACAGACTCCACACGACTGAACTTGGCGTTATTAGAATTAAAAAGAATTTATCTTTGAATATAGAAAATGTAATTGAATGGTGCAAAGAAAGAATTAGTCTTTCTAATGCGGAAATCATAAGAAAAGGAAAAAACTGGTATATAACGATTGATAATTGTATTATAACGGTAAATGCGTACAGTTATACCGTTATCACTGCTCACAAGGTAAAATGATAAATTTTTCTATAAAGGAATTAAACGCATTTGCAGTTATTGGGCAGGAAGTAGAACTTACTGATTATCAAAAAAAGAATATTCAGATTAGTACACAGTTTTGGAGAAAGTTTAACAGTAGTTTGAAAAAAGCGTATCTTTCACAATCGGGAAATTGGGTAAAATATGCTTTTATGGAAAGAAGAAATGGAAAACTTTATTATTTCTGTTCTATTCCCCAAAGAACCATTACCCCAGAGGGCTTTCTGTATAAAGAAATACCGTCTTATAAATATTTGGTTGTGGAGCATATTGGTGCTATGGATAAAATATATGAAACTTATGGCAAGATTTATCAAGAAATTATTCCTAGTACATCGTATATTCCTATAAAAGATATTATCCTACACTTTGAAAAATATGATTATCGTTTTCATTGGAATAGTGATAATTCAGTTATTGAAATTTGGATACCTATTCAAGATTAGAAACAATTTTATATCCTTACACACAGAGCAGTTAGTCTTTATGATTGACTGCTTTTTAACAAAAGACACCACGCAGGTGTCAATCGTGTCTTTTTAGTGCTGTTTCATTATCATATCAAGGCTCATTCAATAGTGGTAAATTCGTGGTAAAATAAGTGTTTTACTATACTTCAAAATGCTTGAAAGTATAGTATTTATGCAGATAATCGAAAATTAGATATAAAATTTAATATTACATAACATATTTGAAGATTTCATAACGATTTGAAAAAAGAATGAGCAATACCATAGTATTACCCAGACCGTCCACAAAGTCCCGACACTCGCCGGGATTTTCTACATTTATAACCGTTTTCCTGATATAACGAAACTATTATCCTGCAATGTTCATATCGAACGCTGATTATCAAACTTCAGCGATAGCCGAATATGCTACCGCCTTTTTTAGCATTCAAATAATGAATCAAAGAAACAAATGAAAGCCGAATAAATTTTTTCAAATAATATGTCACCATAACGGCTTATATGGTGTGTTTTATATAGAGAGGTAAAAATAAATGAAAACAGAGGAATTGTTTATCGAGTACATGGACAATCTTTATCGAATAGCAGTGTTTATGCTGTCTAATGTCCAGGATGCTGAGGACGCGGTTCAGGAAACGTATGTAAGATATTTACTAAAAAAACCTAAGTTAAATAATCAAGAACATGAAAAAGCATGGCTAATGCGTGTTTGTATCAATATCTGCAAAAATCAAATCAGATATAGAAATAGACATCCTAAGTACAACATTGAAGAAGTAGATGTGATAGGAATCGAATTAGAGGAAAAAGAAATTTTAAGAGAAATTTCACTATTACCAGTAAAACTGAAGAGAAAATTGTCCGGCTCGCTTCTTGCCTGTTCCAGTCAGTCGGACAACTTGCAGCACTTCGTCAATTCTCTTATCTGGCAATCCCAAAATGATTGTCCTAACTTTCAGATTTTCATAGGCAGTTAAGTTCTCATAAAGAGGCGGCATTTCAATTAATGCTCCGATATGATTTAAATCGCTGCGCTTCCATGTATGACCGTCAAATTCAATACTTCCAGAAGTCGGCCTCAAAATACCTGTGATCATTTTTAGTGTTGTGGATTTTCCTGCTCCATTCGGCCCCAATAATCCATAAACGGAATTTTTTTCAATATTCAGTGATAAGTTGTTTACGACACTTTGCCCGCTGAAAGATTTACAAAGGTCTGTTGTTTTTAAAATCTTACTCATATTCTGTCGTATCCTCTCTTTATAATTAATTATAAGAAAAAGGATAAACTTCTATTTTGAAGATTTCATAAAGAAAAAGCAATTCATAAAATGTTAACACACCATCTTTTTTGAACTATTAGTTCATGTATAACAAGAATTATTAGAGCGTTCATTTCTTTCAACAAGAACTGTAAAATGACAGTGGAGGTGAACTATCAGTGGAGGTTTTCAATACATCTTATATGGGAGCTATTTTTAAAACTGCCAGAAAGCGGGCAGGCTTGATACAGGAACAGGTAGCTGAACAGGTCGATATCACCCCCCGCTTTCTTATGGGGCTTGAAAAAGGCGAAAAACGTCCCAGCCTGGAAGTCCTGCTTCGCTTAGCACACCTGCTCAACATCCCTGGTGACGCCCTGATCCATCCTCAGCTGTCTTTTGTCGATAAAGAAGACCAAGAACTCCTCCGGCTGTTCATGGAGCTAACTGCCAGAGATAAAAAAGTAATCCTGGCTGCAGTCCACGAAATGCTGGGGCATTCCCATACAGAAAAATAGTCTTTCTAAAGTATTTCTTTTTCTGCCTATGATAATTTTCAAGTGTTCTCTTAGCAGGATACGCCACAATGCTATATCCCTTATGCCACCAGAAGGGCAGATGTCCCCCCTGGTGGCACTTTTCTTTTAACTGTACTCAGTCAAGGTATATAAAAGGCTGCTTCTGCCACCATTTTCTCTCCACCGCTGCTCTTTTTGAAGTAGACCAGCCTTTTCCAAGTCCTGGATTGCCCGTTCTACCGTCCTTCGTGACAGATTCAGCTCCCTTGCAATGGTACCAATTGCCGGATAACACTGTCCCTCTGCATTGCATCGGTCTTTCAGGTACATATAGACAGCTTTGGCCCGATGGGGCAGTTCAGATGCATAAATCTTCGAAAAATATCCCACACCTATCCTCCTCTAGTCTGTCCTAAGCGGCGGTCTTGGAGGGGAATCATGCCTCCATTTACATTTTCGATGCTCCTCTTCATATGCTTTCTCAAACTGGCTCTCTCCTGTTCCCTCTTCTTCCAATCTCCCCTCCTCCCACTCTTCCTCATCTTCACAGGCAGTCTGCCTCCGTACAATCTCCTGTTCCAGTTCAAACCGGTCCGCATAAGCCACCGTTCTGGCTGCCTGTTCTGCCACCTCATAGGCTTCCCCGAACTGGATTCCCCATTTTAGGAACAGAGGAAGCTGGGTTCTCATGGGACAGATTCCTGTCTTGGCCAGCACAAAATGACCTTTGGGAAGCGTCTTTAATTCCTCCGGAGCCATTAACGGCCGGCTCATCATCTGCAGGCTCTGGCTGGGATCATTTTTTCCTCTGGAAATAGAACCAGACAAAACGGTTCTGTTTCCCAGTGCTTTTGATAAAATCTCCGCACTTTCTGAGTTGGGTGCAAAGCCTCCAAACAGAATGTCCTGGCAGTTATCGATGATAATACTGGAACCTTCTTTTCCATAATTCTTCTCCAGCTGTGCGAAACTTTGAATAATGGGAACCATGCTGATCCGTCTGGAACGTCCTGCGGAGAATATCATTTCCATGGACTCAATTTTGGGGATGGTTCCAATTTCATCTGCAAACATCATCACCCGGTTTGGAAGTTTTCCCCCGCATTCATCAGCGATCATGAGCATTTCCCGATAGAGCTGCTGTAAAAACAGGGACACCATAAAATATTTCGTATTATCTTCCTCTGGCAGCACAATAAAGATTGCTGACTTTTCCCTGCAGAATGTTTCCGTATCCAAGGTGCTGTCAAAGCACAGGATCTGCTCCATTTCGGAATCCAAAAACGCATTGAGCCGCGACATGGCTGTGGACAATACGGAAGCCATTGCCTGATCTGCAGAATTTAAAGCTGCCCCTGCAAACCACTTTGCTTTATGGTTAGGAGGCAGTTTATCCATCAGTAACTGAAACAGGCTCCGGTTCTTTACCGGGGATGGTGCCAGAAGATCCTGGATCAGCTTGAACACCGAAATAATGTGGCGTTTCTCTGGCGGGCAATACTCTGCAATCAGCAAAATGACCGATGCCAGAAGTCCTTCTGCCGCATCATAGAAAAAGGCATTCTGCCCATAGCTGCTGGCCGATGCCCCATCGGAACTGATGATGGTTTTTGCCGTAATTTTTGCATACTTCTCTGCCCTGGCCTTAGCTGCCAGATTCTTTGGATTCATTAAATACTCATCCATATATTTATTAACCAGTGTCAGGATATTGTTTCCATCCGAACGGGTAGGATTCCGCAGGTCGAGGATTGAAATCCGGTATCCATAGCAGTCCTTTGCAATTCCTGCATAATTCCGGAACAGATCTCCCTTGGTATCTGTAGTCAGGAAACTCATCCCAGATGCACAGGCGTATTCGATATTCGGATACAAAAAGTTAGCTGTCTTACCTACTCCGGCGGCTCCGATCATAAGGCAATGAATATCCCCGCTGTCCACCAATGCTGTGATGGAATTTCCTTTCTTTTTGTATCCAACTACCAACCCCTGTTCTTTTGGAAGATGCTTTCCAGTTCTCCATTGCTCTGGTTCATAGGGCACATGGGCATATATTTCCCTGATTTCCTTTTCTGTCGCAAACCGGGCGGTCCCGTACTGCCCATCCCCAACAGTTTTTGACTTGATCCCATTGAGTGTATAGTGACTGGACAGCATAACCAGGCCTCCGATCACTGCAAACATTCCCAGTCCAATACACACAAACATAATTATTCCCTGTATTGGTATTCCCTCCCCTCACATCATCTGCGTGACTGTCTGACATTCTGCTACGAACTCCGGCGGCGGCTTCTGTAATGCCTGGAGATCTTCATTCCAGTCCTTCTGACAAGAAAAAAGCGGGAACACATCTCTGTATCCCCGCTCAGACAGCCGTTTTTTAATCCGCTCTCCTGCCTCGATTCCTGCTTTATCATGATCCAGACACAGAGCGATTTTCGAAAGGTGTGGTACATCCTCAAGAAGCTGTAACAGTGCGTGTTCCGCTACCCCGCAGAGTGCCACATAGCTATGCTCCATCCAATCCTTTTGATACATAGAAATAAAGGACAGCATATCAATCGGAGCTTCAAAAACATACACCGTATCGCTTTTCCCAATCCAGTGAAAACTGTATCTTGGATCGCAGCTTTCCACATTTCCCTTAAACGTTTTCCCCCGCTGACAGGTTCCTCGCTTATGGGCATGGTGTGGAATTCCATCCACATCAAACCCCACAAAAACTGCATTGTGGTATTTCGCGTCTTCATAAATCATATGTCTTCTTGCAAATACAGACACGACTTTAGGATCCAGACAGCGTGTCTTTACCAGATATGCAAAAGCCCGGTGCATCGTCCGATTGGCCTCCGGGAGTATAAATGGTTTTTTCGGTTCCTGTTCCTGCTCCATGCTTTCCCTATATGCTTCCCCCTGCTCCCCTCCCAACAGCATAGTAACTGCATCCGGAAAACTCTGATTGTAAAACATCCTCACAAAATCAATGGAATAGCCTCCCTTTTCTGTTGCATGATCATACCATTGGTTTCCTCTTACTGTAATACTGTGATCACTGGCCAACCGTTTTTCTCTTCCAGAACGAAGCAATTTCTCTCCCTGTCTGGAAAGAAAATCTTCCAGATCTACCGCATTGGCCCTTTGCTTCTGTTCTTCTGTAAAATAAATAAATCCTCCCATACCTTCCTCCTTTGTCAATAATTGCCTTGTACCTGCTCCCGATCATCCCGTTTGTATCCCTGAGCCTGCTTTTTCTCTGCCAGCCTCCGCCAACGTTTTCGGTCAATCGGATTCCGACTTACCCCTAATGACCTCTGCACATCTTGCTGGAATACCCGTTCCAGCTGATGCAACAGCCTGGTCGCTGCCAGAAACAAGGAGGGATTCTGAAATGAATCCAAATGATCCAGTAAAAACTGGGCATAGATATTTCCCTGTTCTGCCGATGCAGTGAGATACTCCACTGCCTTTTCCCTGTCACATGGGATGTCCTTGCCGCAAAGATACAACTTTCCCAACTGATAAAACGCCCACTCATATCCTTGATCCGCTGCCTGCTGTAGCCATTTCACTGCCTCTTCCGCTTGAATCGGAACCTCATCCCCTTTGAGATATACCATTCCCAAACTATACTGGGCATATTGATTTCCTTTTTCTGCACACAGTTTCAGGTAGCGGACTGCAGTCTCCACATCCTTTTTTACCTGTTCACCAGAAAAATATAATTTCCCCAGTTGATACAAAGCCCATTCATTTTCCTGGTCGGCTGCCTTCTGAAGCCATTTCACTGCCTCATCCACTTGAACTGGGATCTCCTCCCCGTTCAGATACAACATTCCTAAACGGTACTGAGCGATGGAATTTCCCTTTTCCGCAGACATCTTCAACCATTTCATGGCGGTTTCCACATCCTTGGATCCTCCTTTTCCTAAAAGCAGTAGCTGCCCCATCTGATATGCCGCATATGCATTTCCAAGCTCTGCTGAAGAACGGAACCACTTCATAGCCTGATCCATATCTTTTTCAAAATACACACCATCCCGATACAGTTTCCCTAATGCATACTGAGCGGAGGAATGATCTGCATTTGCCACTTTGGTGATCCATTCCACTGCCAAATTACTGTCTCCACTTTCTGTTTCCAGCCAAAGTTTTCCGAGTGCATACTGGGCATTGGTATTTCCAAGCTTGGCAGACTTCTCCCAATATTCAGCTGCTCTCTTATCATCCGCTTCGGTTCCCGTTCCTGTGTGGAGCATCTGACCAATCCGGTACTGAAGTTTATCATCATGGCTCTTTTCTTCCAATATCACGAAGCCGGAATACGCATCCTGAAATCTCCTCTCTGCTAGTTTCGGATCCTGCTTTGTACCAAGACCATCCCGATACATCTTTGCCAGTTCCAGACTGGCATAGGGATTTCCCTGATTTGCCGAACTCCTGTATAAAGAGAATGCCCGTATATCATTTTGTTCCACTCCCCGTCCCCGGCGGTAAAGCCCGGCCAGGGAATATTGGGCATACTTATGATTCGCTTCAGCCGCCTGAGAAAACCAATATGCTGCCTGCTCATTATTTTGTTCTGTTCCCAGTCCTCAAGCATACATTTTTCCAATGCGGTATTGGAGATACGGTTTCTGCCGTTCTTTCACCGACATTTCTTCTGTATGAAATGCCTCCAGAGCTTTTCTATAACATTCCTGGGCCAGAGTCATATCTATGTCCCGTCCTAAACCATCTGCAAACATTCGCCCAAGATCCTGCATGGCAAACCCATTCCCATGTTCTGCTTCCTGAAGAAATTTCTGATATGCCTTTTCAAAATCCTGCAGCACAGAATCACTGCCATACAAATAGTTTCTTGCCTGCTTGTATCCATCCGTCCACCAGTTAGAACCGGATGTTCCTTTTCTACCGTTGAAAAAAGACATCCTCTGAATTTCTTCCTCTACATGTTCCGAATCGGTATCCTCTTCTTCTGTCATTTCTTCTACCTGTTCTGGTTCCTGCTCTGTCCAATCATTCGATGCTTCCAATCCCGTCTCTTCTTCCTCAAATAAAATATGGTAACTGCCCAGCTTTAACGCTTCCGCAATCACCATGTTTCTGATACTCTTTAATTTGGGTTGTTTGGACAGAGGCGGCAGTTCCTCTGTCTGTTGTTTGTAGCTCAATGTGATCTCCTTCTGCCACAAGTCCCATTCCTGATATAGAGCCGACACCCGGCTGTCTTTTCCCAGCTCATCTACAATGTGATCAACCAGATCCTTTACATCCCGTTTCAAATATCCATAAACTTTTTTACCTCCTGTATGCTGTAGCCGTTTGGAAAGTTCCAGAATACTCGTTTCAATTTCCGAACTCTGGAATGTCCCTGACTGGATTTCATTTAGCCAATCCCTTATTACCTCTGCGGACTGCATCTTCAAGTCTGCACGGGACTGCGTCTGCTTCTCATAGATATTGGCAAAATCCTGGCGGAAAATATCATGTGCCAGTTCCGAACGCATAGCCTCAATGGACTGCTTCGACAAATATCCCTCCCTATCTTTTGCCGAGTACACCATCAGATGCACATGGGGATGATGGCTCTCATTATGAAATGCGGCATACCATCTTAAATTGGCACTGTTAATTTTCATATGCTTACACAGCATCGCCCGCTTAGAACGCAGCAATGCCATCCACTGGGCGGCACTGTCATACCCTAACCGGGCTGCATCCTCCCGTCGCAGGGAGATCACATGAGTCCACACCACACCTTTACGCTCTGCTACTTCTTTTTGTACCTGACGAAGGATCACCGGTTCTCCTTCATCTGTAAACAGACCATGTTCTCCGATCCGTTCTACTCGGGGACGGCCTGCAATATAATCCACATAGTTCTCACGCTTTGCAATTAGATCCAGATTCCGCTCCAACGCACAGGAGATAAACTCCGAAGCGGTTCCAATGGTTGGCTTTCTCCGGTAATCTTCATACTCCAACATCTCCTTTGCCTCCGGAATATCCCGGAGTAATTGTTTGATCAGCTGTTTCTGATGGATTGTTTCTGGAAGATAATGTTTACTACTATCCATCTTCTCCACACCTTCCCGCGTTCCAATATAACGGACATAGTTTTCCATCTGTGCAGGTGGTGCATCACGCAGGTAGCGGGAAGTAAAAATAAGTTTTGCCATAAGCCGCTCCTCTAAATATTGACTGTTCTCTTTCAAAAATGCAAAAGGAACCTATGGTTTCACGCCATGGTCCCTTCTATTTTTCGTTTATAAGTATTGGTATAAAGTATTACGGTTGCACAAATTGAGAGTTTTCTTTAAAAACTCTTAAGCAAATGAAGCATATATAACATAACTTTCTGCAATCAGAACAATTCCAAGAACACTATCTATCATCAAATTATACTGTATATCTGTCAAAAATGTTTTTGAATGTGTCAAAAAATATTTAATGCTTTCTTTTCCTGTCAAAAATGTAATTATAAGTAATAAAATAGGAAATAAAAAAATCTCTACCTTATTTCCAAAATCATCTGCTATTCCATTTGTAAAGTGAACAGGAATAATCTGAGGTAAAAAAAGCACGCTTACTATTGCTAATAAAATACCAATACCGCAAATTCCCCATGTTAATTTTCTGCTTCCTATAAGTTGCATAAAAATTCCTTCTTTCTGATAATTTGCATTTTTCTGTCTCCTCGGTTTTTCAATAAATGAGAAGTTATTCATTCCTAATGTTAGAACCAACTTGCTCTTTCGTCCCTAAATTCGGGCTGGTCACTATGTTCATACGGATTATAATTATGCAAATTGCAACCAAACTCTTTCAATGATTTTATTTTATTATCCCTTGTCCATTCAACCAGAGAAATTCCATCAAATTCCTCTACACTCCCATTGTTCATTTCATTTTTAAAATACCACTCCACAATCGTCTGATTTTCCTTGTGGAAGAATTGTTTAATTTCCCAAGTAACGACTTTGCCGCGGGTATTCCATTCCTGAAACCAGTGTTTTACGATTTGACGATTATTATATTGGGGGCTCCAACTTTCGGTATAAATTACATCTTCTGCAAAAATACTATCAATACCTAAGTCCTGTTTTGTAAGCCACATTTCAAACCACAAGTGAATAATTTTTTCTCTTTCATTCACAATACAGCACCTCACTAACTTCCTTCCGATTTTCTACTTTGCTCAATCCCCAACAAACTGGAATTGTTAATTTGGAACCAGTCCTATAATGCCAACTGCTATTGCATCAATAAAAAGTATAAATGTTATCACACAAACAATTAAAATAGCCGCAATGACTTTAATAATAAGTTGTTGATTTCTTCTTAAATCACTCTTACTGACAATTCTTAGGGCAAAAATTAAAACAAAGATGACAATAAGAGAAATGATATTATAAAGAACTACTGTGCCCATCTATGTATCCTCCCCATCAATTCAAGTTGTTTATAACAAAGTTTGTATTTTAGCCTTTTCCCATATTGATAAAAATGCTCTATTTTCTATCAACGCATTTTCTATTAATTCATCAACACTATCAAAACTTTGTTCATTCTGATTATTCCATAAAGAAACATATTTTTGTGATTTATCGCAGGAAATAAAATACTCTTTTCCTTCAATCTCAAATTCTAATTCTCGTCCATGACAAATTAAATAGATTAAAGCGGCAAGAGATTTTTTATCTGTTAATTCTTCCGCAACTATATCATGTAAACACATAATTAACTTCTCCTTCAACTTCCGATTTGTCTTCTTTGTATATTATATTCCACCAACCTATACAACGTAAAGTATAAAAACCATTTTCTATCTGTACAGGTGTCTCTTTCAGATAGCGGGAAGTAAAAAATAAGAGTTTTAACACAAACTGCTCCTTCAAACTATCGTTTGCTCTGTTTCAAAAAACAAAAAGAACCTATGGTTTCACGCCATGGTTCCTCATGTTTTTAGAATATCATTGTAATAACTTCCCTATCTGGAAGTTGTCAAATGTACTGTTTGATCCAGTCCGAAATAAAGTCCATTTGCTCCTTTGTATGGAACCAATGCTCTCCATTTTTCATGACTGTGAGGGTTGCTTTAATTTGAGCTACAAATTCAGCTACCGTTTCATAAGATGTCAGGTTATCCTTTTCTCCATACAGAATATGCGTCGGAGTTGCCCATACAATGGGATGTTCTTTTACATAGCAAAGGTACTCCCAGGAAAGTGTTTCTCCAAAGGATGTGGGGATTTCTTTCTGCTTGCGCAGTTCATCTTCTGTCACATTCGCCCACTGCATCATATTCCGAATCAACTTTTCCATATCTACAACTGGAGAAATAAAGTATGCACGCTCTATTTTCTTATTTACCAAGGCACTCATAGTAAAAAATGCACCAATGCTGTTCGCAATCACTGTTACCGATTCACATGTGCCGCATAAATCATCAAATAATCTTGGAAATTCTTCTTCTGCTTCCCATGGTGTTTGGGAAGCATAGTCAAAACCAATTACTTCATATTCTCCAAAGAGCGGTTTATAATATTCTGCCTCTTCCGGACTGCCGTCCTTTCCATGTATATACAAAATCACCTTACCCATTGTTTTATCCTCCGCAACACCTATTTTTTCTTTTTGGATTTTGGCATTGGCAGTTCATCATACATAGCGTGAAATAAGCCTGTCAAAAATGCTTTATTGTCAACTTCCTCTACCAGAAGCATTTCTTTTGCTCCCTCATAAGGCACTTCATATGCCGGATCTGACATATAAGCAATCGCTGACTTTGTGGGTTTTACAAGCAATCTATCATCATAAATGCCGCCCACAATCTTACCACAATAATAAATAATAAACTCTCCCATCATTGCCCGATATGTAATTTCATCTAGCCCAGACAACTGCCCCAAAATAAATTGCAAATAACCTTCACTTGATGCCATAATTTACCCCCAACTAGACTTTGTATAAAAAACATCAGAGACTTAACGCCTGATGTTTTTCTTTCTTCTTTTGCTGTTTCAATTCAAATATCCGTTTTTCTTCTCGGCTTTTGATTTCTATTGCTGTTTGCTTTGTTCTTGCTGAAGTTTATCTGTCATGAAAGTATCTTTTACACTCCACATTCAATTTTCCAAAGACAAGGATTGCCGTTTTAACACAAATTCTTGAACAGGGCTTCCAAATTCTTCTGTCAGTTTACCTTCAGAAAAACCTATTCGTTTATAGAATGCTCTGGCTGCAATTCCCTCAGGCACTCCTTCTCTGTAAGTCGTAACAGATATATCACTCTGAGGATTCATCTTTGTAAGCATATAAGACACCATTTTTTCTGCAATATGTTTTCTTCGATGTTCTGGGTCAACAGCCAGGAAACATAGCACATTGTTTTCTTTCGAAAATAATAGTACGCCAACAATTTCTTCTTGTTCTTTTGCACATATTGCAGAATCCTTACTTATAAAATCTAAAACCGTATTCCTATGTTCCTTCAAAGCTTCTTCTGTTTCAAGACCAGGAAATGCATTTTTCACTTTTTCTACAAGGTTCATCCAACTATCAACATCTTGCTCAGTTCCAACTTCAATTCTCATCTGTCGTACCTCCTCCAAATTCTGATTTTCCAACTTAATAAACTGGGATTTCCATTATAGATTTACAACCATAATATATTCCTCACTATTTTCATCAACAACAGTAAATCCTACTTTCTTGTACATCTTCACTGCATAATTACTTTTTTGAACGGATAAGGAAATTTTTGAATACCCAGACAATCTTTCTAACTGTAATAGTTCTTTCAATAATGAAGTTCCAATACCTAATCCTCTATACTTTTGATAGACAGACATAGCAAGTGATGGAGTATCACTATCAATGTGTCCATAGTCATTCATTATTCTTACCCAGATAGTTCCTACAACATTTCCTTGAATTTCTGCAACTAAGGCCTTGTCATGTTTTCTCTTTCCAAACTCAACGATATATTCTTGTAAGTCTGGACAATTTATTACCGTTTTAGGTGGCGGTTCAATTCCCTCTGGAATATAAATCGCTTCATACAAGAAATCATCTAACAAACAATATTCTTCGTTTCTCATTTCTCGTATTATATAATCCATCAGCTCACTCCAAATTTTAGCTTTACTTTTTATATATTATAATCCATCAGTTCATACAACGCAAAGAATAAAAATTATTTTCTATGCAAGAGACCATCAGCTAGATAGCGAAGAGTAACAATAAACTTTGCTATAAAATTTCCGCTGCATCTTTTCTATAACACTCCCAGCTTCTTCAGCAACTCCACACAATCCTTCGCCCCCTGCACATAGAGATATTCACATTCTTTCTGTGCAATCAGATTTGTGGTGACCATATAATCGTCTACGATCTGATACTCTTCTTCTGACAACTGTTTCAACACTCCTCTGGTCCGCTCTGATTTTTCTTTCAATGTTTCATAAAACTGCTTTTCATCACTGCTGCAAGTTTCTCTTCTGACTGAAAGAGCTTTTTCAATCAGTTCCTGAATCACCATGTCATAAATTTCTTTTTTCTCCATGTCTTCTCTGCTCCTTTTCACCAATGCCTACACTTCCCGTTTCTGATAACGGTAGGCATCTTCAAACTTGATTGTTCCGTTAATCCGCTGTACTTCGTTGACACACTTTGCGTGAAGCTTATTTAAGGATTCCTCATCTACATCATGGGTATACGCAATCACCTGCGACAGCTTGGCAAGCTCTACCGCCATCTTAAAATCCATCCGGGCCAGACGATTCTCACTGTCCTGCACCGTCCCGATCAGAACAGAGGACAATGACTGTAAAAAATAATCTTCCGCTTTTCCTGCAAGAAGATACCCTATATAAAACTTAAGGGCCTCTTCCACAAATTCATTCCGGGAACGCACATTGGCTGTCTCTAACAGACCATCTGCCTGGTTTAAGATTTCCTTTTCGACATAAATCCCCGCACGTACTTTCGTATGCTTGCTTCCCATCGTTTCCTCCTAACCCTAGTATTCACAAAATCTCTCCCGTTTCCTCCCAAATCCTTCCACTTTCAAAAATCCAGCACCATTTTTTCGGTATTTTCTCGAAAAAGTATTCAAACCAAATTTCCCGAACGGCTTTGCCGGTCGGTGTTTTCCGGGGGTGGGCTGCCAAAAGCAGCATACCCCCTTTAACCTGCACACGTTTCGACCCTGCCAACCACTCAGGAATCCCATATCCCCCGTGTTCTTGCTGTTTCCATAACCTTCTCTCACATTTGTCCAACACCGCTTAAAATCCTCGTATGGGTACCACGATGCCACCTAGCTGTCCAAAGCCCGACACAGGGGCACACAGGGGGCTACACGGGGATGTCATGGATGACTGGAGATTCCGTTTTCTTTTTTCTGGTTATCATACGATTTCTGATTCTTCCAGCTGGGACTCCTCCCGTCTTGCAGTCCGATCAGCTCTACGGGTACGTTCTCTGGTGGATATTTCTCTTGCCACCTTGTCATCAATATATTCACGGGTAGCCTGCGGGACATATTTTTCATACAGTTTCTGTACTGTATCATTTAATTCCCCCTGAAGATCGGTGTCCCTTTTTTCCATGTGGAACTTTAACGCATCCAATTTTTCTGTGTTAAAACTGACATTGATCGTAGTATTTCTCATTTCAAATCTCCTTTTTCTTTCAGAAAGCAAATCAGGCGGCTGCTCACACAGCCGCCCGATCTCGTTTCATCAGGTTCTTAAATAATGGATTAGTTCAATGGCATCTGCAAGACCCGCCTTATAATACCTCAAACGCTCCTGTTCCGGTATATCCATTTTAGCCATAAGCTGGTCATCCTCTGAAAGGCTATTGAGAATTCGATCCATGCGGAGGACATGTTCCTTGGTCTCTGTGCAATAAGCGGGAACCTTGTCCTCTTCACTTTTTCTCTTCAGCTCCAGAACTCGTTCTTCGATTACCTGATTTAACTGATCCATAATCTCATCCATCGGTTACTTCCCTCCTTTCAGCCACACACAATACCGAACTTTTTTCTAAAAGTCGATATCACATATCCATAAACTGTCCAGGCAAATCTGCACAAATTTCATTTTTAGCTGCCTCATTCCGGAATAGTTGCCAGCCTTCCAAAAGCATACAGATGGCTGTTCCAGTAAGGAGAAGTAAGGTCCGCATAGCCAATAGGCGAACCACAATGCAGCATCCTAGAGCCTCCAACATAAATCCCCACATGGCTGACCGCCCCTGCAGATGCATAAGTTCCCGTAAAAAACACCAGATCTCCGGGTCTAGCTTCCTCTCTTGACACAATCGCACACTGGTCATAAATCCCCTGAGCTGTTGTTCGGGAAAGGTGATACACCCCGGATCTCGGGTAGACCCAACAGATATATCCACTGCAGTCGAAACTGGTGTCTGGAGAACTACCGCCCCATACATAGGGATAACCAATATAACGGGTTGCCTCTGCCATCAGCGCGGAAAAACTCCCATCTCCCATAGCCTGTCCGGGAGGAAGACCGTTTCCACCTGGTACACTCACACCGTATTTTGCCAGCATATAGATGCGCTGTACATTCGTTTTATCTTCCAGAGAAACCTCCTGGTTTAATTCTGCAGCAAGATTTCCGTAGACCATATTCAGGCTTTGGATTGGAATTGCAACTGTATAGGTTTCTCCCTCTTCATCCTCCCTCTCCTCATACTCTACAAAACAATCTGCGAATGCCCGATAGTCCCCCTCATCCATCCGAGGGTGCTCCTTACCAAAAAACAGGGCATAAAAAATCGCTTTTACCTGGTAGGGATCTACTTCTTCGGCTTCTGCCATACCATTAATTTCATTTAACACCCCATCCAGTTTTTCAAAACTGTCCTGCATATTTTCGATGTACATCCGATACTCTGCTGGCACCTTTGAGGACAAATACCCTCCATGAAAGGACAGCTGGACAGCAGAAATGTTATGGTCTACAGTCCCAGAAAGCGTGCACATAATCATGGTGGCAATTAAAATAACAGGGGTTACTAATGCTGCAATAACAGAAAAAACCACAGTCCGCCCATTCCGGTCAGATAGGGTAAGCGCTACCAGTTTTGCTGTCACAGCGGCAGCTGAGACGGCCATAAAATCACTCCTTCCACACTTTTTATCGAGATATTCATCTGACGCATCAGGATTTATTTCATTCCATCATAGCCCCCCATATGAAACAGGCTCTGCTGATAGAAGTCTCCCTCTCTTTCCTGTTTCTGTACAAGCTGATAAGCATGTTCGATTGCGTCCTCCAGAAACTGGGTTTCAAACCCTGCCGTTTCGTATCCTTGCCAGATTACATTGGAATAATAGTCAGAGGGAATTCCAAATGAATGCCCTGGTGTCATCACATAAACCATGGCCGGAACAATTTTTCCATCCAGTTCAATCTCCAGCATCTGCTTATCATAGAAATTCGGATACCCTTCATAAAGATCCAGCGATGCCTCGTCTTTCTTCTGAATCTCCCAGACCAGTATCGGCACAGTACTCCCTGCTTTAGGTTCTACGGTTGCCACAGCCCCCCTGCGGCCTCCCCGAAATAACAGTTCGTAATCCTTTAATTCACTCTTTCCTACTACCTTCGCAGTCGGACAACGAAATGCCATCTGCTCCAGATTCAGATTGCTCCCATAGGCAATATAAAGTCTTTGTTTTCCTTTCAATTTGCTTCCTCCTGTCACATTCGCATACAAAAAGCCGGGGATTCCTGTGCTTCCCCAGCTGATTCTAATTCCTCAATTGGATGAATGGTTTCCTGTCTCTGGATCCGTTCTGCCAATTCCTTCTCCCGCTTCTGTCGCATTCTTTCCTTTTGTGCTTCCGCCTGAGCCGGATCCTTCCAGGCAATACAGCCCGGCAGATTTGCCAGCAGATGTTGACGAGCTGTGGCGAATTCTTCCCCATTTAATCCTAGCCGTAAAAGCCAAGTGCGGAATGTATACTTCTCATTGCTGGTCTGAGTTTTTCTTCTGCTGGCGCAGGACTGATTCAGCGCTTGGGCGCCAATCGCCAGACAAAACTGGATATAGGCCTTAATCTTGCCTGCATGAAGCGTCCCATTGAACAGACGAAATTCCACTGTTCCTTTCTGAAAAACAGAATGAAGGTTCAGACAATGATAGCGGCTATCATCATAATGCTGGTCTCTGCGGCTCTCCCCGTTATACCAGATCCGTTCCACTGCCTCCATACTCTTTGGTTTTCTTCTGTTTAATTCTTCCAAAAATCGTGTGTCTACTGGCTGACACCACCGATGCTGCCGATCCACGGACACCCCCAGAGCTTTATAGATCAGATCTTCCTTGGCTGCCATGATATTAGTGATATTACGAAGGGTTCTGGCATCAAACGGTTCCGCATTGATATGCACATGGATACCGCAGCTTCCATTCGTCAGTGCCCCATGCTCTTTCAGCTTCCGGATGATCTCCTGAATCGTCACAATATCCTCATAGCGACAGATGGGACTTACCATCTCCGTCTGATATTCTCTCCCTGCATTGATCTTTCTCCCATTCGATTTTTTCTGCGCTGTTATACTCCCATCACTCATAAACTTCCACTGCCGCCCCTCCGTGTCAATGGCTGCATAGGTATCGTAATAGGTTCCCAGATATTTGACTCTAGTTCCAAAATACTCTGCCGTTACCTCAGCCGCTTTCGCACGGGTAATGCCGGTCATCTCAATCTCAATGCCAAATTTCTGCTCCTTTAACTCCATTCATAGTCTCCCCTTTTAGCGTCCTCCTGCCTTTCCGAACAGTCTGGCTTTGTGTTCCGGGGCATTTACCATTAAGTTATATCGCTCATTTCCACATTTATACAGGCAGACCCCCCGTTGTGGATACCGGATCAGGTTATACTCACTATCCTCCAGCTGCAGGGTATCCGTATAAAACTTGGCATCAATGCTCCCCGCATTGAACAGAAACTGATGCGTCGGGATGGAAAACAGCGGCTTGGTATACTCCCTCACGCCATCCAGATTAAAATCCTCTAGGTTCTGGCTGGCTATGATAACTGCAGAATCTTTTTTTCGCACACGCTTCATAAAATTTCTAACATACTCTACTGCAGTCAGGTTGGAAAGGAACAGATAAAACTCATCCAGACTGGCTGCCGTATTGCCTTGTGTCAAAAGAACATCGCTCATAAACGAAAGCACATTAAAAAGCAATGCATTTTTAAGGCTCCTGCTGGCCTGTAACAGTCCTTTTACCCCAAAGGTAATGAAGCCATCATCGGTGATATTGGTATGTCCATTAAAGAACTTGCTCTCAGCTCCCACACACATAGAATTCAGCCCAAGAAGAATACTCTGAATCATTTCTGCTGTATAAAGCTGTCTTCTGTTTTCGTCAAATCCCTGATATTCTTCCTCAATGAACGCATAAAGATCGGAGAGAACTGGGTAATCCTCCGCAGCCAGGCATTCAAAATCACTTTCGTCTGTAATCCCCCATCTGGTATATAACTTCTGCAGCATGATCTCAATCACATCGATTTCCCTGTCGGAAAAATCCTTGTAGCTTCGGAAAAAGTCCTTTAAGAAACTGATATGCTGGGATAATCTGGACCGGATGCGAAAGGTCTGAGGTGCATCCAGATCCTCCGGGCTTCCCGCTTCGTCCCAGGTTTTCGGTTCCAGAGGGTTGATCATGAACTCCCCACTCATTAAGTCGATAAAACACCCTCCCAGATTATTGGTCAGATCTTCATACTCCATTTCCGGATCCAGAGCGCAGATATGCATTCCGGACTCCCTTAAATTCGTCAGCAGCAATTTAAGCAGATAGCTTTTTCCCTGTCCGCTGTTTCCCAGAATCAGGATATTGGCATTCGTCTTATCATCTGCTCTCCGGTTAAAATCCACCAGTACATTACTCCCAAATTTATCTCTCCCAATATAGAACCCGTGAGGATCCGTCTTTCCTGAATAGTTAAAGGGATACAGATTCGCCACACTGCTGGCCGGAAGCACTCTCTCAAACTGATCCTTAAACAGGTTATAACCGCTTGGCATTACACACCGGAACCCCTGTTGTTGACGGAGGATCAGTCGGTCTACATTCAATTTTGATCGGATCAGTTCCGTTAGTACTTCTGTCTGAAGAAGCTTCAAATGCTCCAGATCATGGGCACACAACTCCAGATATACTGCCGTATGGAGGAGGGGTTCTCGGTTGCGATGCATCTGGGCTACGATGGTAGTTACATCCTGTAAATTACTTTCAGCCAGAACAGTCTGCTGTAAATCACTGGTATTGCTCCGATCCATCCGGTTTTTGTTGGCTGCATTACTGATGATCTTCCGCTCCTCAACGGGTGTCACATGACGGGTATAGATCCGCAAGGTTACACCATCTTTCTCCCCTAAATGTGAGAGAATTGCCTGCTCTTCCGTAGCAGTCGGGTACTCCCGCAGTGCCCAGACACAACGATATGTGTTACCACAAATAAAATGATCTGTTTCAAATTTAATGACAGACGGGGCAATCATATCCAGAAATTCCTGGATACGCACATTATCTTCCCTGTCATCAACTGCTGTTCTTCCTTTTTTCAAGTCATCTCCTCCTCACTCTAAATCTCTGGTATGATCCACCGCTCCCCGTCAAAGTCTTCAAACTTCTCTGTGGTCACGTTCTGCTCATAGTAAACAGCCAGGATACGTTTGATATCCTCTTTATCTGCCCGTTTAACAGAAAAACTCTGTTCCTTCAGGGATTTTTCAATCCTGGAAAGGTACGGAAAAATATCCGATTCCTTTTCATCTTTTAACCGCAGCATAATCAAAAATTCACGGGCTGTCGCCATCTGCACCTGAATCCGGTCCAGATGGGTCTGATCCTGTTCCAAAAGACGGCGTATGACTGGATTCTCTTCCTGCTCCATCTGACTTTTCAGAAACCGCTTGTTGTCTTCAAAACTTTCCCTGCTGTTTAGACACAGCATCTCAATCTCTGCCACTCCTTTTAGTACAGTCATAAGAGCATAGATTCTTGCCCCGACACTAGATTCGGACAAAACAGAAATATTCGTTGGTTTTACAATAAAATACACCAGCTCCCCCTGTCCGTAGGTCACCAGACTGTAGTCTGTAATCTCCTTTGCACCAATGAACTGCCGTGTGGAGAGGCGCTTCTCTGCCTCTTTTTTCGCTTTTCTTTTCTCCCTGCTCATTCATACCTCCACTCAAAAAATTGCTGACGCATAAAAAAATACGCACAGGCATACCGGATAAAATCCAGAATGCTGGTATCTTCAAAACGGATCGTCAGAAATCCATATACCCCTGTCAGAACACAAGGGAGCATAAATCCCGCCTGCGTAGCTGCTAAAATGGAGACCAATCCGCAAATACCAAGAATCCCAATGTCCCGAAGCTGCCATAACCAAAGTGTTGCTTTTGATTTCAAATGGTCCGGATAAATATACAACCGATCACCTCCAAATAATAACCGCCGGCATGATGAAGCTCTGCCGGCGGTATGTTCGATCCTTCCTCTTATTCAGTTTCCTCAAGTTCTGCCTTGCCCCCTGTCTCCTGCATCTCTCCAGATACTACATGTTCTTCCTGCGAAAGTACATCTTCAATCAGTCCGATCACAAATTCTTTCTGGCTCTGTCCTGTCTTTTTGAGGTATTTTTTTAACCTCTGAAAAAACTCCTCTGATACCTGAAATGCCAGTGTCCTGGTTCCGTTTGCCATCTCTCTTTCTCCCTTCTCAAAGTGGTCTTTTAGAATCCGTTCCATATACTCGTTCAGCTTGATTCCCCATTCTTCCTGTTCTTCCCGCACTTTCTTATGCAGGGATTCTGGAATCATGGCGCATAAATTTTTCTTACGCTCTTCCATTTGACTCTCCTTTCCTCGTTTTTACAAACCAAGTATATCCATAAAGAGATGAGATAGCTATGACGATACCCAACAAAGATTACCTGAAAACGGAAGCAGAACTACCAATCTTATGGTTCTTTCTCCTCCTTCATCTTCCGAAAAAAATAAGCGATACCACGGAGAACAAAATCCACACACGGTATCGCTACGCTATTCCCAAGAGCTTTGTAACGGGCACTGTCCGAGGCACCAGGGATATCTGTCCAGTGATCCGGAAAACCCTGTAACCGTTCACACTCCAAAGGCGTCAGCCTCCGGATCAGTCTCCGGTTCTCAACAATACATTTATCTTCGCTGACATATTGATTATTAATCCCCTTATGATCTGTATATCCAATGGTTCCTACCGTATTCTGATACGGCTCACACACCAGATCCGTAGCATCCTTATGCTGTCTGGCGCTCTGAGTCGCTGTTACCCGATTTTGCAGAAATTCATCACTTCTCTGGCGGCTGAACACTGCATGACGGTCTGCGCTCGTAAGAGTATAGGAAATATCCGGCTGGCATCCCAGACCATTTCCTCCATTTTGTACTTCCCGATCAATGATATTTCCGGCAATACAATAACTCTCCGGCATATCTGAGACCAGTGGGACATTGTTTCCTCCTGTTCCATACCGGGCTGACATGGTAGGGGCCACCTCATGCGGACCTGTATATCTGGCATCAATCCCGTGATTCTCAAACAGAATCTGCTGATTGTTCCCGCCAGTTTCTGCCTCCTCTGTAAGAGCTGGATCCGGAGTTTCCTCTGTCCCAGCACTCCCCTGCTGGATGCCCATCACCAGAGGCGGATGACCACTCATCCCTGCCCGCAGGGTTGCTGTTACATCGACCGAAACATCCATACGCTCTCCTCCTTGGTCATTGAGGCACAGACACTCTTCTTCTTTTTCTGCACTTTCAAACTTCCTCATCCCCTCTGCCACAAAGGTCTGCATCTGCATATTGGTCGTTGCCATCAAAGCTCCGGATATTCCGTTGAGGTTGATCGTTTCTTCCCTCTGATTAATATGAAACGCAAAAATATCCACCTGTTTTTCCTCTGCTACTCTACTCCCGCCTGAATCCGCAGAGCTGTTTCCAGCTGTGGTGGTAACTCCTTTCCCCTGACCTTGGCCCTCCGCAGGATCCCCAAGCAGGCGTTCCTGCTCAAATAATATCTTTGGTGCGGTGAGTCCTCCAAAATCTGCGACAAGGAAGATTCTACGGCGGCGCTGGGCGACTCCCCAGTATTGAGCATCCAAGACTCTCCAAGCCAGGCTGAATTGATCTCCCAAAATGGCAGCCCCAGCAGATTCCCAGCGCCCGGTGTCAGGTCGAGGCACATGACAGGTACTGTCCTTGATATGGACAATCTCCTCGATGACCGCCCGGAAATCTTCTCCATTTGCGGAACTGAATGCTCCAGGGACATTTTCCCAAACGAGGTATCGAGGTCGAATAAAGTCATCTGATACCCCTCGTCTTTCATCCTCTGCTCTCATCTCCTTTACTATGCGTACCTGGTCCATAAACAGACCGGAGCGCTCCCCTGCCAATCCTTTCCGTAATCCGGCTACTGACAAATCCTGACAGGGGCTGCCTCCGCAGATTACATCCACAGGCGGCAATTTTGCTCCATCCAGTTTTGTAATGTCCCCTACATGGATCATATCTGGAAACCGGAGTTTGGTTACCCTCATGGGAAACGGTTCTATCTCACTGGCCCATACCGGCACACCTCCACAGTGAACTGCCGCCAGAGGGAATCCTCCAATCCCGTCAAACAGGCTCCCCAGTGTCATCATCCGCCCATCTCCATTCCCTTTTGTATCGGTGCTTCACATAGTTCCCATCCAATCTCCTGTTCGCTGACCCGTCTAAGCGGAATCTGAAGCTGCCTTGCTACACGGATTTCCTGTTCCATTCCTGAAGACAGTTCACTTCCACACACCCAGACTTCCTCACACACCTTCAAAATCCGAAGCCCCATATCTGTTCCCAGCTTCCTCTCTTCTGGGACTCCATCATCCAGCATCTGCGGATATAGCAGATGGGAGGCAATTGGCGTAACCCCCTGGTTCATGGCATAACGACAGGCTGCCTTTGCAAATGCTACATTCCGCTCAACATCTCCAGAATACGGAGATGCAATATACACCAGTTTGTTGCGTTCCATCCTTCACCGTCCTCTCTACTTAGAAACCACTTGCACAACCGTCCTTGTTAGGTTCATAGCTCCCTGCGCTGCATAGACTGCTCCCATCACATTTGCTTTGGTTCCCGTTTCCAACCCAAACTGCCCCGCAATCCGCGGAATCTCACCTGCCGATAACATAAGTCCCAGACCAAGCAGTGCCTGATCCTTAACGACCATCAGACCTGCGATCAGGACCGTCGCCTGTAAAAATGCGGTCAGGCACAGACCGATTACCTGCTTGCACCAGCCAACAAATCCATCAATATATCCCCTTGGCACACTGAATAAATAAAGGCTCCCTACTGCAATCTGGATCAGAAGGATCCCGCCCCGTTTTAAGTTCGCAAAGAATACTTTGATTACCGCATAACCCATGAGGATCAAGAGAAAGATCATAAAAATCGGGCTGCTGATACTTCCGATTCCACCAAAAACTCCAGATACAGCAGCTTCTTGCCAGGTAGCAGCATCCTGAAGAGACTGCACAATCCCTGCCGCAACTGTCCCAATATCTTCTCCCAATCCTGTAATACCAGCTGTAAAACTCCCCTGAAGTGAAATACTGAGCTTATAAAGCTCCACTGGAACAGTCGTAAACAGGCTGGCTGCCAGGAATCCCTTGATTACATTCAGGGCAGTATCGCGTATGCTTCCCCTGCCATTCTGATATTCAATTCCGCATTCAAAGGCTGCCACTACGATTCCCGTCACATAAAGTGCCCATGCCAGATAATAAAAAAGAAGCACAACAGACTGTACCCAGCTCATTTCGAACAGTTCAGCCCCCATGCTTCCCATCTGCATGAAAAAATCCCCCAGAAATCCAACAATCTGACCATACAGCCAGTCAATGATCTGTCCCAGAACCGTGTCTGCAACAAAATCCCAGATAAACAAGTTTTAACCACCTCCCCTTAACACATCTTCTGTCCCATTTGCATAGCTTCCTCCGGTTCCTGAAATACTTGCAGATAGGTCTTTACCGCTTCACTGAGTACTTTATAATCCTCTTTTCCGGGCTGATATACATACCAGCCGATCTCCTTTCCATAGGACCAGATATGGGGATTTACCCCGTCGCGGAAGTTGGGATTAGTCGTTTTTTTCAGACCCCACACATCTCCAAATTTCACAACCATGCTGTCGATCGTTCCTTCATTCCGATTCAAAAGGGTCACTTTCAATCGGTCATAATGATCCGCAACCATGCCTGTCTGAAAGTTGATTTTGACACGAATCTGATCCGTCAGCCTTCCATAACAACAATTCCCGACAAACCTTGGTTCTGAAAAGCTCGCTCCCGTTCCAAACATTTTTTTTAGTTCCCTTTCAAAAAATGTCATGCTTTCCTCCTCCGACCTATGTGGGTTCTCACGTTCTTCCCCTTCTTTCTTTCCTGCCATTTTTCCCGGTTCCACCTTCTGGCAAATGCTTCCTGTCCATAATGCAACTGTTTCTCCCTCTCTTGTAAGCAGTTCATCCATCCTTCCAATCAGTTTTTCCATATGCGCCTGCCAGTGCTTCCAATCCCGTTCCTGAAACCAGCCGCCCCACAAAACTCCCGACTTCTCCTGCTCTTTTGCACATTTACGGCTGTAAAAAAGAGTTTCCGACAGATATTCCCTTACCCACTGAAGGGATTCTTTCGATGCTGTAAAAGAAGACAGGGAGGAAAACTTCTTATCCCCCCTGATTCCATCCAGTGCAGAAAAATCCTTCTCCTGGAATTTTACAATTAGTTCTGCCACTGCCATTGGGCTTGTATGAGACACCCCTTCTGACACTTCCGGAGGGGCATTCCAAGAATCTGCCTTCAGACAGGCAAGCATCTGCCGGAGTTCTACATCCCCTTGTTCCGGAAGATGTTTCCGTATGAGACTGATGGCATCTAGTCCAGCATCGGACTCAAACGCAGTAATTCCCCAACATCCCATGATATACCTCCTAAATTCCAAGAATCTGCCAGATATAAAGCGGTGCAGTCAGTGTAAATACCAGACAGGCAAACAGAATTGCCGGTGCTGCCCATTCAAACTGCCCATGTTTCCGATAATCAAAGTATGCCGTTCCCAGTTTTCCAAAAAAGAACACGGCAAGGATCAGATCTATGGCTGGAAATACAACATGATCGACAACTGTTTTGATCTGTTGGGATGCCGTCTGCCAGGTTCCCTCAATCGCCCCGGCCACGTCCCCGGAAGCCGCATATGCCGGCATACAGATTAGGCTTGCGAAAACTGCGGCTGTACAAACAGATGTTATGATTTTCTTTGTTTTCATTAAAATGTTCCTCCTATTCCTGTGTAATTTCCTGCAAAAACTCCCCCTACTCTGGGTTCTGCGGTGCGATGTGCCAGTCACTCCATAGGTTTCCGTCAATGGTAATGGAATCGGTCAGATTCATGGAAAGCATCCCAGCCGGTGTCCAGCAATCCAACAACCATGTATATGGCGTATAGCTTCCATCCGGATACCAAATTGGTGTAAAATGCGTTCTCCTCTCATAGGTACTGTAACCATTTTTCTTAAACTCATGGGTCATATCATAGCCGCCATTCATCCGTTCCAAAAGCCTCCAAAACCTCTCATACTGAAATTCCGGAAAATAAGTCACCGCATTCTGCGCAGATGTCACTGCAGAACTCTGATTGGTGCTGACATGAGTTGTTACCTTTTCCTGGAAGCCATAACCGGATTTCATCGTCCTTCCCGTAGCGGTAGGGGACTTTTCATCGGTTGTAATTCTCATATCTGCAGTCAGGCTTGCGGAGTATCGGTCCAGGTCAAACTCCCACCAGCCATGGTCACACCAGTACCCGTCATCATCCTCATCCCCGCTGTGCCATACCCAGTATTCCCTCCACCATGGCCTCCACACCCCCCAGGATGCAGAGGTTACTTCTGCATTGGAAGGAACCGAAGGTCTTGTAAACCCGTCATTCCGGTCATCCGCATTGGGATCTGGCGGTGGATTTTCATCCAGATCCACAACCTTGATGTGAAGAGTTCCTTTACTTGTTCCTCCTCCGCCCCGCACACGGACGGTCATCGTCATAGTCTGAGGCTGCTCCGGTGTTGTCCAGCGGATCCAAGCCAGCTGACTGTCGCCGGACGGATAATATACCTCTCCCACCTCGTAGCTTCTTCCTCCTACGGAAAATGTTACGGATACCGGATGATCCGGATCACTCTGTCCTCCGCTTACCTCTACTGCCGTAATCACTTCCGTGTTAGTCCTATACTCATAATCATAGGTCGTGATCTCCGGTTCCTCTGGTGGCACATCCCGAAACCGTACAATGCCAAGTCCCAGGGAACTTTTTATTTCACTGTTGGAACGGATTCCCGATGTAGGACCTCCCCAAGCCGGATATCCCAGATCCGGTATTTCCAAAAACATAGAAAGTGGTAGATTCTGAAATGCCACTGTTGGAAGGACAGCACGAAGCCCACCACTTAACATCTCATCATAGAGCGCTGCCTCTGTTGCTGTAACTGCAATCAGGGTTCCTTGAAATTTAAGAAAACTGATCGGCTCCAATAAGAGCCTATACTCCCCTCCCACCAGTGTGTCAAAATCCATTCCAGTCAGTCCTGCAATGCTGCGCACCACCTGTTCATCTGTAAAATAACTTTTAATCTGCTCAATATTTGCCTGCCCCAGACTTTTCGAGCTGATGATTCTGGGTAGAGACTGTGCCGGATTTACATACTCATATGGATTGGTATCAATCATCAAAGCACTTCCTCTGGTATAAGACATTTTACTGACTTTCCCAAAGGAGTAGGCAATATTCGGATGCTTGTTTGTTAAGTCAATCGGTCTTGTTACCGGATCATGGCTCTCTGCCCGAATGACAGTAACCCGCACCCCTTCATTTCCCGGTGACCAGGAATTCTGACTGGTCCCCTGTCCCATACTTCCGCCGCCCCCATCAAGATTTCCGTCCCCTACTGCATAAACCTGGATGGAGAGTATCAAAGACAGTAAGATTGAGACTATGAAAAACACACATTTCTTCTGTTTCAAGTATCCTCCTTTCCAACCACAGGAAGCCTTGTTTCCTTCCCTGGTATCTGGGAAAAGAAAAAACACCACATTGATGTGGTGCTTCTTCTTTCTGTCTTAATCCATAATGCCAATCTTATTCCCGTTTTCATACATATCTTCTGCTGCAGTTCCAGAGCCTCCTCCTCCATGGTTTTCTACCCAGCCGAATCCTGGAACATAGATCTGGTTCCCGGAAGTATCTCCTGCCTGCGGCTGTTCCGGATCTGCTACCGGTTCGGACGGTTTTTCTACCGCTTCATGATCCACGGGAACCGGAGGGGTATCCTGCTTTGTACCATCTGGTTTTTGTGTTGGATCTGTCAGGATCTCCTTGCTTGGCGGTTCTGGTTTAGTTGGTTTTGGTTGGATACTCTGCGTTGTCTGATCAGTCTGTGGCGACCGGCTGTCCACCGCCTGAGTGTCTGTTTCCTGATTTTCTCCGATTCCTGGATGAATCACAAGGCTCTCTTCTTCTCTGGATACTACTTTACTTTCCTCTTCCTTCTTTTCAAAATCTCCAGGATCTACAATCAATTCTGTTTCCGTCTCCCCTGTTCCTGGCAGAACATCTTCACCGGACGGTTTCGGACCAAACTGCATTCCAATGGCAGCGATTAGGCCGATTCCTATGAGCACGCCGCCCAAAATTGCCAGATTCTTTTTCATCTTCTCTGTCAGTTTCATGATTCTGCTCCTCCTTTATCCTGTTTTCTGTTTTGTTATGCACAACATACTATACAATCCTCTCAAAGTCCAGGTCATTCCCTAGAACACCTCTGTATATCCAGCCTGTACCTTCAATGTGATCCACATGGATGGAAGAATCCGGCCGCCAAACCGAACTGGAACCTCCAGTCTAACAATGGCATCTGCCTCAAACCGCTGCGCATGGGCTGGATCCGATGGGGCCAGAGGTGCATTCCGAAGCGTCACTTGCAGGCTATCTATGGCAAACTCCATTGCAGTTCCAGTATCCGCATACTTTACATGCCTGCCGCCAGACAATTGGGTCCCTATGGTTTCATCCAGATAATCATAAATGTCCCCTTCATTCAGATCTTCTTCCCAGCTTCCCTCTCCAAAGGGAACATAGCTGCCAGAATATCCCTCCCTGACTCCATGATACACACCTGCATAATTATCATTGACTGTGGAGATGACAGCATCCTCCACGGCTTCCCGCACACCTGCCGCAATAACTTGAAGCCGGAAATACTCACTAATCCCACACATCAGAATAATCAACGAAAGAACAATCCCGATGGTCATGGGAAATGAGGAGGCTCGCCTGTCTCTCAGTATCTCTTTCATCCGTTTCCGCAATCCCTCCACCTCATTTCCAGTAAACTTCTGATTTTCCAGCTGCCTGTGCGCGAAGCGTAACCGGAAAAGAAGCAAACTCGCCAAACAGACCGATATTTGTATCCATCGTCAGGGTAACGGTAACCTCTTCATTTAACTGGATTCTTCCATGACTGGACCATAAAATGTCCGGATAAAGCCCTGTTTTTTCTGACAGCACAGCGGCACGGCGGCTTGTCTCTGTACCTACGCGCCCGCTTACCTCTGCTTCACGCACCAGTTCTGTAGCGAAGGTATCCAGCTGCTGTTTCTGAATAAAAATCGGAAGCACACGCATGGCAAGGGCAAGCACCATGACCGCACACAAAACCAACACGATCACATCCACATATCCTTCGCCTCGTCTTTCTGACAGTGCTCTCCATAAACGATGACTCCTCATCCTCTCCTCCTTCCTGTCTAAAACATTCCTCCGAGGCTCTCCAATGCCACATAGCAGATAATCGCCAGGTAAGTCAGCAGAAAACATACCAGCATGACAAAGGAAAAAACACGGATCTTAGGAGGGATTTTCTGTGCCTGTGCTTTTAATCTCTGCAGTTCGATCTGCTTAAAATCATGAGCCAGCATCTGAAAATACACTGTGCTGTCATCCCCTCGAAGGACACCAATCAAGCCACGTACCACATCGGACAGCATGGGCGAGTTCAGTCTTGCCTCGAATCGTGTGAGCGCCGCTTCATAATTGGAGGAACGCATATCCGCCAGAAGAATATCTAACTCTCCAGTCAGCGCTGGTCCCGCATTCCCCTTGAACCGCTCCAACATACCGATCACATTACGGCTTGCTTTCAGTTCCTGTTCCATAGTCGCCACCATTCTCGGAAGCTCCCCCTCTATCTCTTCCCGCTTTGCCTTTAAGGTTTCATCCGCTTTCTGATTTTCCTTAAAGTAAAGAAGTAAGGCCAGCACAACCATGACAGGAACTAGAAGTGGAAAAAGGAATATGCAGGGAATCGCTCCCAAAAGAACTGCGCCTGATTTTACCAGAGCATACGCCTGATACACTTCCGGGGTCATATTCATTCCACTGGCTTTTAACACATTCTGCATCCTGCTTCTCTTATATGCATCCATCCGGATGAAACCAGACAGTCGCACTGCCAGGATCATAAAATAAGTTTCCAATGTCTTTGCCGCTTTCCGCTCCTGTTTTACCGTACCCAGCATGGCCTTCGCCGCACCCATGGTAGGTAACTTTAGAACAGACGCAGTTAAAAAGAAAAGTCCCAGAGCTAAAAACAGCCCGAATAAAAATAACAAGCCTTCCATAGCTACCTCCTGTATTCAATGGGACGGGTTAATTTCACTACAAAGCCAGCGGATATAAAAATAGCCGCTGCAGTAGCAGCCAGAATACACTGTCCCAGTACCGTATGCATCAGTACATCATACCAATCCTGATTCAGCAGATACATAAGAGGAATATTGCCTACTACAAACACAACCATGATCATAAACTCTTTTCTTGGTTCTGCGATCATGTATTCCAGTTCTGCGTTCACGTTCCGCATATCCGACAGCTTTGATACGATGGGCGGCAGTGTAGTCTTTAAGCTCCGGTCATGCTGGCAGTCACTGACCGCATCGCACCACTCCCGAAACACCTCATTATCAATCCTTCCCCGCAAAATCCGAAGGGCGGCCTGAACATCCGGATTTACCATTTTAATCTGGATGAGAAAATCCTGAAATACTCTGGACACTGGAGGATTTAAATATGCTGTATTCTCCTCCACCGCCGTCACAATATCTTCTGTCCTCAGATATGCTGTGGTAATGACCGAAAGCGCCGTTTCCAGTTCTGCAGACACATCCCTTTTATAATGATTGGCAGTCAGTTTCACATACCAGAATGGCAGAAATAAAAAACCCACTGCCATCACCGGAGCCAGGAAAAAATTCCCTAACAAAATGGCAATGGATCCCCCAGCGCAAAACAGTGCCAGAGCAACTGCGCAGATGAAGGAAAACCGGTTCCCCCTGCCCGTCATTTGAAGAATGTTCTGTGCTTCCTTCAGTTCCCTGCGCAAAATCCCTGATTTTTTTCTTCCTGATGATTCCCTGATGTCTTCCCGCAGACTTCGTTTGGGATTCAATAAAAATCCAAACAGGCTGTCCGTAAACTCCACTGGCTTCATTTCCAGCAGTAAAAATACACCCACGATCATTCCTGCACACGCCAATAGCTGAATCGCCGTCATCCGTTCTCCCCCTCTCTATCCTTTTTTACATTCAAAAGTCCTGCCAGCGTTTCCTGCGGCATTCCATTCTCCATCAGCCGTCTTGCCAGACTGTCCGAAATTGGGTTGATTTGTCTATGATGCCCCACAATTACAAACTTTCCATCCTCCACTCTGTTTTCCGTAATCTGATATTGAAACAGCGGACGGTATCGTCTGGTTCCATCTGCCAGAATCTCACACTCCATGATTTCCATTAAACGGCGTTCCTTGTTTTCCAGCTGTTTGCAAAATGCGATGATCGGATAGGCTTCCGTTACAAATCCCATCAAAGTCTCATCGCTCATATCCACAGCACGTTTACACAGGGAAACCATGCGGCGGTAGGTTGCCTCACAGCTCATGGAATGGATGGTTGTCACAACCGCAACACCGGTTCTGGCTGCCTCCTGTGCCGCATTCGCTTCTGGTCCACGCATTTCTCCTACCACAATAATATCCGGATTAAAGCGTAGCGCCATATCAAGAAGTGCAATCTGATCTACTCTCTGCCTCTCATTCTCGCTGTCACGGGTCAAGGTATGAATCACGGAATTGACTACCCTCCCATCCTTTCTGCGTACCAACGCCAGCTCCCTTGAACCATTCTCAATACTGTAAATACGCTTACCGTCCGGAATTGTGGTCAGAAGCCAGCCTAACAGTGTGGTTTTTCCGGAGCTTGTGGCTCCCGCCACACACACAGAGATTCCATACCGGATGCACTCCGATAAAAAATCCAGCATCTGACTGGTTGCCGTTCCTCCCTTTATAAAGTCCTGTTTCTTCATGCTCTGGGGATTCACAATTCGGATCGAAGCTGCCACCCCGACATCCTCATCAACAAGAGGTGTCTTCAGTACAGCAATACGGATATTTTTACTTAAATGTCCCAGAACGCTTGGACTCGCATCATCCAGCACCATTCCAGACACATGCAACATACGCCGAATGACATTGATGGCATGTTCGGGGCTTTCAAAATGCTCTTTCAATTTTTCTGTCACTCCACCAGAATACTGGACCTCCACATCATCCCAGGCATTTACATCGATCTCCTCGATTCCTTCCCCGTAGATGTACTTTGTGAGAAAACCGAACTCTGCCATTTCTGAATAAATCGCATCAATCAGCTCATCCGTGGTTTTTCCCGGTACTTGTATACGGTTATCCTGAATATACTTCCCGGCAAATCGGCGGATCTGTGCTTTTATTTCTTCGTTTCCATCTCCGGTTACCAGATTACTATATTCTTTGGAAAGATACGCCTGTATCTCCTGCAGCACGGACTGAAAGTCACGCCCTTCATCCTCCGATGCAAAAAACAGGTCATGGGTACGGAGAGAACGACCTCCCGTTTTTTGAGTGCGCAGAGGATCCTCTATGTCCTCCTCTTCTGACCAGATATCCTCCTTTCCATGCATCTGTCCTTCACAAGTCTGTTCCGACAGGCTATCATTTTGGAAGTTTTCTTCTGTCTCCTCCCCTCCATCCAAGCCATCCAAAGAAGCCTCCGTTTCCATGATCTCCTCCGGAAGATGTCCAGAATCCTGTCGTGTTTCTTCCCGAACAGCTTCGGGAAAACCCGCAGAAAACGCGGCTTTGCTGCGTCTTTCCCCTAACATCCGAACACCTCCTTTGTGATTGCTTCCATGGTTTTTCTAAACCCTTTACTGTCCTTTAGTACCAGTTCTTTCAGAAGGTTCCCTTCCAGAACCTGAGCCTTTACTTCCTCGGAATGAGGGATCTGGAATGCCACATTGCCGAGCACCCGTTCAATGTGTTCGCTGGCCTCATTGGGATATACATTGCTCGCCACTTTATACTGCTTTTCTGCATCCCACTGACTGTCCTTAAGAAGCGGAAGCTGGCTGGAAAGATAACTGATGGATTTCAGATCACAGTTTACCAGCCGCAGCACTGCATCTGCCTCCATCAAGGCAATGGCCGAAAGAATGTCATTGGCAATACAGCTTCCACAATCAACGATGATATAAGGAGCGATCTTTCTCAAACACTGCAGTAATTCCTCTGCCTGTGTCCGCTCGTAAGGTGGGTATGTGTATTCATTTTCCCCCTTCCTCATTCCAAGGATTGTTAGATGGCGTATTTTTTTATGAGTAATACAGTTATGGCGTACCAACGATTCCGACACATGGGTTGCTGCCAGAACACTCCCCAGAGAATGCTCCTCTTCCAGGTCTCCAGGAGGACAGATACAGGGAAGCATCGGTGTATTCATATCACACAGAAGGAGAGCTACATCCTTCTTCTGCATGGCAAGACGCGCCGCCAGCTTCACTGCTGTCGTGGTTTTACCAGATCCAGGACTTCCCCAGACTGCCAGCATTTGATTCTCATTTTCCGGTTCCCAGTCAGGAGAGCTGTCCCCGGCTCCCCTGCTGAAAATACTGTTTTTTAGAAAATTCAAGGCTTACTCCACCCCGCTTTCCTCTGTTTCGCCCTGTCTGGTTTCCTCCTGCTCCTCTGCTTTGGTTTCCTCTGGCTCCTTATCAGAATGATCCAGTGCCTCGTTTTCTTCCGCTTCTCCTTCCATATCTTCTGGAGGATACAGTTCCGTTAATATCTGGTTTTGCGCTTCCAAAAACTGCCCTGCACTCTTTTCATCCCCGCGATACACCAGAGATAAATGCAGTTTTCCATCTGCCTCCAGTTCTGCCAAAACCATTGACTGCTCTGGTGTTACCAGCAAGGTAACGGTTCCAGGCAGCTCACGATCCGCTCCATCTTCCAGTTCTTCTCCCGTATTTGCGTCATATCCACTGTTTGCAGTCACAGCAATGACCTCCACATACTGAAGTTCCGCAGGAATTACTGTTTTTCCCTGCTTTCTATAATCTGGAGCTATGACTGACACAATATCGCCGCTCTTTAGCTTTCCGGACAATCCATTGGCAAATGCCTTAACCGTAACAGAGATTGCCTGCTTTTCTCCTGTCAGATGATAGAGATAGGCATTTTCTGCCGCCGGCTCTTCTGCAATCTTGGATGTCAGGATGTAATCTCCTGGCGCCAAATCTGCAGATGCAAATTCCCCAACTACAGTATCCGAATGCTTTACTACATCATCCGGCAGGTTATAACTGCCAACCTCTATGGTCTTTACCATGTCAGAAGTAATTTCTTCTCCCACTGAAATTGGTTTTACTACACGGACAATTTCCGTCTTTTCACTCATAGCCTTATTAAACAATGGTGTAACTGCAAAGCAGATGATCAAAGACAGCACGATGCAAAGCACACCAAGTACAGTCCTGTTTTTCAAAAATCGCATTTCATCTCCTCCAACTCTTTTCCTTATTTTGGTTCCTTTTTAACCAGTGTTCCACTGACTGCTGTCTACCTATTTTCTGTTGTGGTATATGATGGCCGCAATCATTGTAAGCGGCACTGCAACACAAACCATGATCCATAATTTCTTCTTCATATCATCCATCCTAATCTCATACAATAAACGGCTGCCGCTCCTCCTGCCAGAAACGGTCCCACAGGAAATGCTTCTTTATCTCGTTTTCCCTTGAACCGATTCCACAGGCAGACCATACAACCATACATCACAAATCCTGTCAGTCCTAAACAGGAAGCAGTCAGACTTGCAGGAAGTCCCAGTACCAAGCCGGTTGCTCCTGCCAGCTTGATATCACCGCCGCCAATTCCACCTTCCCTCTTGCAAAATAATGCAACTATGAGGTATGGCACTGCCCCTAAAGCTCCAAACAGCTGTCTGGGTGCAAAGTTCAGAAAGGAAAGCAGGGCAATCCCTGCCTGGAATCGGTCCGGAATAATCCGGTACCGAAGATCCCAGGCAGAAACCGCAATAAGCAGCGAGAAAAAAAGCACTGCCTGTACTGCCTGAAGCAGCGATATCCTGATTTCCATATCAACCGCTATAGTCAAACATTTCCTGCACCCTGCGTACCAGTGTAGGAAGTACGGTATCATTAAACAGTGCATAAAGACCTGCCAGAAGCAGTGCTCCCAGCACAACTGCGATCAGGATCTTAATGGCTGTGTCCACATATCCCTCACCAGACGTATCCTGAAGCTTGTTTTTTACATTCCACATATGCATAACCATTGCATTTCGATAATTTACCAGCTGTCTTTTAATATTCTTCATTTGATCTCCTCCATTGATTTTCTGTTTTTGTTCTCTGTACCCCTTAAATCAGACCATGTTCTGCCCTGGATTTTGAGGGGGTGCTGTCTGTAAGGTAGATGCCTGTGCCATGGACAGTGCCTCTCCATACGCTCCCAATACCGCTTGTTTCAGCTCGTTGCGGAATTCCTCCGTCACAGGAAAACAGATATCCTTGTATCCATCCTGTGTTTTCCGGCTGGGCATAGACATAAAAAGCCCATCCTTACCTCCCTCGACGATTTTGATTCCCCGGACGGCAAAACACCCGGCGATTGTGGCGGATGCATAGGCTCTGATCCCGCCCTGTACTCCTGGTGGATACATAGATGTAATCCGAACGTCTAAATCTGGCATACTGATTCTTCCTCCTTTGTTTTTTTCTGCTCATAAACCGTTCCTTTCTGGATCTATTTCAGTCAAGCAGACAGCCAAAACTGCCTGCTAAAACTGCATGGTGTGTATGAATTCCTCCGCCGGTTGCGACTCTGTAAAATCAATTCTCTTAAAGTCATAGCGATCCACATAAAAAAAGGAACTCCCTGTTTCATCATAGAGTTCCAGCACATCACTAATGGATAGCCCATGACCTGTATAACCGGACGGCGGATGATACCGGAATTTATCATAGAGTTCTTCCAGGTCATTGGTGTCAGATGCCCCTTCATAGACTTTGATATAAAAATCCGGCTTGGGGGAGCCATATTGTTGCTCCATCTGGGAAAGTGCAAGGAACTTCATATGCACATCCACATCTCCTCTCAGTTGCCAGATGCGTACATCTTTTAACCCCTTTGTCGCTTCCATATCTTCCTGACTATTTGCCAACCGGTCGTAGATCCCGTCCTGCCACTGAATTTTTTGGATATTCCTCTGCTTACGCAGGAAGCTTTCTAATGCTTCATTCTGAAACATGGGATCCACTACTGCACATCCTTCCGTCACACGACCTACCCGGTTCCCATAATACCGGATCACTCCATTTTCAATCTGAATCTGCTTCATTTCCCTTCCCTCATTTCTAAATCATCTCCATCCCCCCGTCCTTCTGTGCCTGTTGAAACTGTTCCAGACTCTGCACATCGGGAAAGATCATCCTTCCCTCTAACATTTCCAGTACGGCAAAATCATCCCTGTCGCAGATCAAAATCCGATACTGGTAGTCCTTCTGCATCATTACATAGCTCCATACTTCCTCTGGATTTGCCAGCCATACCCCTGACGCATAGCGTCCATCCGGCAGAAAACTGTATCCAGAATATTCTGGGGAATGTCCATGTAAATCCAGCGCCCCAAATGGACGAATCTGGGAGAGCTGGAGCCGTTCCTTTTCCCCCAACAGTTCTGGCCGCAGCACACCAACCACATCCCTGTTCCAGCAGTGCCATGCCTCCCCAGTAGATAAGGAAACCAGATGGGCAATGGAATGTCTGGGATTTTCTGTTTTCTGGATATTCGTACAGAAAAAAAGCTGCCCCGTGTAATGCTCTGGTAATACCTTTGAGGGAAGAACCACCACCCGGTTCTGGATAGATGCCTCCTTTTCTGTCTGCATACAATCCTTTTCTGTTAATTCCTGCATAATCTTACCCCTCCTTTTTCTGCAGCAGTCTGCTCAGTTCTCCAATCAGATCCAGTCGGAGGCTGTCCGGCATAAACTGAAATGCAGTACGGACATATGCCTCCACTGCCTCTGGAGACTGATCTCCCACCTCGATAACCTCTACCTTCCGGACTGTAATTTTTCCACCCGCCATTCCCAGACAAACAATATCCCCATACTCCAGCTTTGCCGCTTCCCTCATAGATTTTGGAATCAGGACACGTCCCTTTCCATCCACTAAACGATACATCGGTTTACTCATCTGGTCCTTTTCTCCTTTCCCATCAATGCCTCCACTTCATTTGGTTCAATCCCCAGCTCATCGAACACCTTCAGATAGGGTTTGCAAACCGTCTGTACCGGAGCCTCAATACCAATCAGAATCACTCCGGGGACTGTTTCTATCATCAAATCACAATCAAGCGGAATCCCAGCCGTCAGTAACAGTTCACTAGGCACAGAAAGGACACCGTTTTCCTTTTTTTGCACCATTGTTTTTCTCTTGTATTCTGTTCTCATAGCACCTCTCTTTCCGGACAGATTTCTTCCCTGATCTCATAATGATCCGTTTCTCCATCTCCCCACATTCCAAATAGATCCAGCTGTCTTGGTTTTAACCGCTCCCTCTCTCCAGGATCATAATTGGTAATAATGACCTCTGGAAACTCACAACCGCCCTCATACCTCTGGGCCAGGTTATTGATGCGGGTAACAGCTGTAATAAAATATCCTGCATACAGTTCCCGGATGAAATCGCAGTCATTGTAACTGACCATCCACTTCCCCCTGCTCCCTGTCAGAGTGTCTCGGAGCCGTTTGTGATCCTCTTTTCGGAATACCACTGCATAATGACCTTCCGTCTCATAATAGGGCGGATCGCAATAAAAAAAGGCACTATCCCGGTCATACTGCCGAATCAATGCCTCAAAGTCTTTATTTTCTATTACGGTATCTGCCAGCCTGCGGGATGCCTGCCAAATGGTGTCAAAGCAGTTTCTCACATCAAACGGACGGCAGCCAAAGGACGTGCAGCCACTTCCATAGCTGTACCGAATTAGTTTAAAAAATGCAGCCGCCCGTTTTACATCGGTTACCTCTGCATTTTCCAGCAGGATTTTTTTCACTTCCTCATAATCCGGCGGCATCAGATGCTTCTCTGCCAGCTCCAGCTCCTCAATTAAAAATCGGGTATCCGGTTCCTGCTTTTCAATAAAATTACGGATTACTGTAAATTCATCCCTGCTGTTTAACGGAAGAAATCCGAGTTCCTTAAGGAATGCCCCCGTGCGGTTCTTGACGCAATAAAACAGATTTGCCAAGTTAGAGTTATAATCATTATAAATCTCCATACACCGGTCATCTGGTGGTTTTCCAAATAGTACCCAACCACCTCCGCCAAACACCTCAATGTACCGGTCATAACTTGCAGGAAACATCGTGTAAATCAGGCTGCGGAGTGCTTTCTTTCCGCCAACCCATGAAATAAAACTGTTGATTCTGCATCCCTCCTAACATCCACAATACTCATGAAACATATAACTGAGTCCTACGCAAATACCGGTGACATCCCAGGTTCAAAATCCAGCTCCTCTGCCTGTTCTACTGCTTTTTCCAGTCTTTGGGCCTCCCTATCAAATCGGTAAACAAAATTCCCCAGCCTTTCCTGTGGATTCACGGCTTCCGCATTTACTGCCTCTACCATCGCATTCAATTCTCTTACGCTCATATTCTCTGTTTCTTTTAGAATAATCGTTTCATGAATCGATGACGGAATCACGATTAAATCTGATCCCAGCTTTTCTGCAATAAGAGACATTACTTCTTCATCACACATATAAACCGCCCCATTGACCTGATTTGAATTCGTCAGAACATACATCATTGCATTGGGATCCACATCCTCTAAATGTTCCAAACTACCGGCCTTGACATCTCCCGGTTCGTCAAAATACATTTTTGCCAGAATATCCTGTAAATCCAAAAAACAAGGAGGATTGCTCTGCTTCATGTTTTCCCAGGCATCCTGCTTTAATTGCTCCTCGCTGACTCCCAGCCACTTCAGCCTGTCATAATTGATAATGGCAATTCCGTCCTTTTCTCCGTCCACCAACACATGAAATCCATAAACCAGTGCCAGATCCTCACGTATTTCATGAGGACAATCTGCAAGAAAATCAACATTTTCCTGTGCATTTCGGACATAGACGGTCAACCCCTTCTTTATGGTTTCATAATCCCATTCTTTACTGGAAATGCCATCTATGGTTATTGCCGTTTCCTGACACTTCTGATAATCCCGAGCGATGTTCTGCCACACATCTTCAAGCTTCTTTCCGTTCTCAAGCTCCTGATAATAGGATTCCAAATATAAAAGTGGAACGGATGTGTAGCTTGGGCTACCTGACAGATATACTCCCTGTAATTTGATGTTGTTATTTTTTAAAACCTCTCTGATTTCCACTTTTCTCTCCTGAAAAGATTCCGGAAAAAATCGTTTTAAATTCTTTTCTGTTAACTGTAAAAACTCCTCATATGTCATTTTCTATTCTCCTCTACACCTTATTCATACCGTTTTCCATCTTATAAACAGTCAGACGAGTACCTTCCTTCATACTATTCAAAAAATACAGCTCTCCTTCCATGTTACTAAACTATCGAAAGATATAAAATTCTCTATCATAATGCTTCAAAAAAAATCCCTCCTTTCTGAATGTCGGGTTCCTGCTCTTCTCCTTTCAATCCTTCCTCTGTGGTCAGAAAGAATTCATCTCCACTGTTCCAAAAGCTAACATACAGTTCCCCTTCTGGAATTTTGATTCCCCGCTGTTCAAAGCCCTCTCCCCACCCATCACTTTCCTGGCCTTCCCAGTACTCTTTTACTGCTTCAATCTCTCTTTCAGAAAGCTGATTATGACTTTCTACTTCCAGAACTCCCCATAACTCCCCATGCCAGACTTCCACGGTAGGCTTCATACTATAAATCTTTTCTTCTAATTCTGGAATATCCAAGTAGACCGCCAGCCCTCTGTCTCCTTCTTCCAGAAGGCACTCCTTTGCAATCTGTTCCAGAATTTCCGTCTCATAGCTGCACAACTCAGATGGAAATACCTCCTCACTGCATTCCTCCAACTCTCCCCAGTCATCCTTTGCATACATGATAGCTGTCAAAGGGCTAAAAAGCCGAAGCACAGAACGCTCCGTTGTTTTTTCACTGCTACTGTCCAATTCTGCTCCTGTCAATCCTTCTTTCCTCCTCTCGTAAAACTCTGATTCCATGCCTACGAATCACACAGGCCGTCATAATCCATTCAAATATTCGATCACTGACCAGCTCTGGATCTGTAAGTTCTGATAAACGGACATGCCTACTTCCCTGATATAGATCCCTTGCCATATGAAACAAAACATAGCCATCTAAATCAACGCCATGGATATGGATTTTGGAAAAATGAATTTCCTCCTGGTCAATTGCCGCTAAAGCTCTGCTACACAAAAATCGATCTGCGGAAAGAAGATAGACTGCCGAACAGGTCGCTGCTTCTCCAATGGCTCTGCTACACTTCTCTCCCATAGCCAAAAACCGTTCTCTATGACCATTTTCAAAAAATCGCGGGTTTCCTCTCCCTGTCAGACGGCACACACGGCTTACAAAGGTGCTGACAGCCACTTCCTCTGCCAACACCTCCAGAAGCTCATAAAACGGGACATAATCGGTAACAAGGCGTTCACATGGGCTTCTCTGATTCTCCAAACAATCAGAAAGGTGACTGATAACCATTCCGCTCCTTCTTGGACAAAATCCTGGTATATGCTGCATTTCCTTTTCCAGCCCAGCATAACGTGTATCACTCATAAATCGAATCATTGTATTCTTCCTCCTTTACATTTTCATCCGTTTTTAAACACAAAAAAGACAATCACACTTTGATAAATAAAGCATGATTGCCTTTTACTTTTAACTTAATAGTTCTTAAAAAATGGAGGCAAAAAACATTAATTTTGCCTCCATTTTATATAATAATTATTTTTTTATTGAAAATCTTAATGCCAACTCTGATATATACTCCAAAGTTTTTAATATATTAGGATATACTGGACAAACACTTAAACTCTCAACTACAATAATTGATCCGAGCAAAAATATAATCCATAGACTTAAATATATTTTTTCGGATTTACGAATTGAGCTTTTCATTTTTTCTAACATTTCATCATTACCAAAAATTTCTGATAAATCTTCATCTGTTAATATGTCTTTGTAATTAAGTTTAAGTTGTTCATAACTGTCCCATACTTTTTTGATTTCATAACGTGATTGACAGTAACATATTATTAAATATACAAAAGATCCCAGTAAAACACATTCTACTATAATAGTAATTTCTTTTGTAAAAAGATTATCTAATGGCTGATTTGACACTATATTAGCCAAAATCACAGTAAACAAAAATCCAAATATAGCAATGATATTTGACTTAAATTTATCTAATAATCCAGTCGCATATTCTCCTGTTCTTGAAACGGTATCGCTTATAAATTCCGCAACTTTATTCTTTAGTTCTAAATACGCCTTTACATTTTCTTTTAAATAAAGGTTATAATTAGACTGTATTGAAGCCATAACTTTTTCATCGATTTCCGTTATGGAAACGTACTTACAATGCAAACTAATTACGTTTCTAACAATGATTGCTTTATCAATTGGATTCCCATCTGTATAAATCCAATTGTAAATACTGTACAAGATCTTGTTATCTGGTAGCTCACTTATATTACAACAATATTCCATTGTACGTTGACCATTTATTATACCTTTAAGTTGACTATTACTTATTGCGGATGATGTTGCAATAAAACTGATAGATAATAAAACCATAATTTTTTGAAATACTTCTCTTAATGGGTTGTTTTCGTAATCAATCGTAATTTTAAAATCATCCGGCAGCACCTCAAAAATGTCAAAATTATAAAAGTATGAAACCTCCCTGCACTCCTCCATTCTTCTTTTTCTGTTAAATTCAGTATTTACCATACCATTTCCATTGGGTACAAAAAACATAGTTTTAGTTGCAAACATTGCAACGGGACTATATACGTCAAACACTAAATAATTTGATGACTGTTTTAATAAATTAGAGAATGCAATCATAACCTCTTCTAAAGACAAAGAAAGTATATCTTTAACAAATTCATCAAATGCATAAATAGAAAAATGATTATTAACCACTTCCTTATCAATCTTTACTTTAACATTTATGATTTCATCTTCTAATGTGTCGTTAATAAACCCCTTATAATCCTCTTCATTACCTAATGAAAAATCATAAACCTGTTCTGTTTCATCTTGCAAAACTATTTTTATTTTATCTCTTTGTGAAACGGAATTTATGATATCCAAAAAATACCCATACTCTGGAGCATTTTTAACCTCAAATTTAAAGGAGGCTTCATATACTTTCATTCTTTCTGAAACGACACTATCTATTATTGTTGCTGCCTGAATCAACTCTGTAAGCATAATCCCCCTCCTCTTGTTTTATTTATTTGAAAATCTTCTAAATGTCAAATCATTATCTGTTTTTATTTGTATATATCTATTTCCATCATTATCTCTATATGCTTTTATAGTTTCATCAAAATCGTCTATAGCATCCGTTATTCTTAACTGTACACCGTGGCAAACATCATAAACCTTTCTAATACGGGCATTTATAACTGATGGTACCGTGTTAAACTGCTTATCAAATTTGTATTTCTCTGGTAATTCCCGTATCTTTTCTAATACTTTTTCCATTTTATCTTGTTCCAATTCCGTTGGTTTATAGTTTTCCAATGTACTTTGAATCATAGTGTCATAATCAATATAATCATTAGACTTAAAATATGTAATCATTGTATTTCTAAGCAGTGTGTGATCTCTTGGTGCAATACCTTTTACATTTCTATTTAATGTACTATCTATTGCACGAAATGCTTTATCTGTATTTACTTCGTCACTTACAACTTGATCTAATTCTAAAAAATTATCATACCAATACTTTGCAATATTATTAGAATATACTTTTGCTGAAAAATTAGTTGCATTGGGATCGTCAATTCTAAAAGTACAGGACTTCCAAAGTTTAGTTTTATCTTTTGAAAATCCGGATTTAAAGCTAAAATCTTCATCGTCTACAAAATCGGTATGTTCCACCTTAGCCAGCAAATATATATGCTCATCCATCTCTTCATCGTACATAAGAGCTTGTATTAAACTACCTTTTTGTACATTTGTATTCATATGTGCCACGGAAGTTTGTGCTTCTTGCTCTTTTAATAACAGTCTTTTAGCTATAAAATCCATTTTATCCGTTACAAAATTGGCATCTATCTGATTTTTTACTATATCTAAAATACAGCTTATTACTTCTGTATTAGCTGACCGTGTATGATATTCTCTAATAGAGGAATTATCATTTATATAAGTAATCAATGTTCTCACATAGTCAGAAAATGTTTCTGGCGTATCCCGTACATAAACAACATTATTCTCATAATCAATGATTCTTATTGTTTGAAAAACAATTTCCATCTTTAGCCCTCCTGCCAATACTTTTTTCAATTATACCACATATTGGAAGCAACTTGGACAAAAAATTGCCTTTTTTATACCATCTGCACTTTCATGTTTTATTTTGGGCCCATTCTTCCACTATTGGGATAAGACATTGCCAACTTAAATCTACAGTATGAATAAAAATTCCATATATTAGCTCGAATTGGATACTCTTTTCTGTATTCAAATTCCATCTGGTACTTTATGCTATGTCTGGTACACCACCAATGAATATCTTTCATTTTCATAGAATTACCAGCACTTATATGTTCTCCTAGCATTTTAATCTTATAATTATCTGTCTCTGTTTTAGCAAATAAATAAAACCATACATTAAAATATCTAATTATGTATACCTCACAATCTCCATTGTACATCATACACACTCCTGTCTATACAGTAATATATTTTCCACTTTTCTACAATATCCACATAATGTATACTGTAGTCTATGGGGTAAATATTTCTACCAGTATCAGCACCAGCTCAATCACCCCCACGCCGGATTCATCTGCCGCAAACGCCCTAATGTCCTTTAAATTTTCTCTGTCCTTCTGTAATTCCATACGCTCTTTCCTCCTTCTCGTTTATTTGATCAATCTGTTCTTTATCCAAAGGCCAGCCAGGCAGGAACGGCAATCATTACCATTACTACTGCCAGCAAAAGAAACAGGGGAATTAAAAGTCTCGTTCCGGCTTCCTCCCCCAGCCGTCTGGCCTGATGTTTGCGCTGTTCAAAGGCATCTGCCATTTCCAGGCGCAGCCGTTCCCTTAAGCTTCTGGCCCCGTTTTTCCGGCTCTGCTCCAAAAGGGCAGCCAGCTTCATATACGGCTGCAGGCCACAGCGGCTTCCAAATTCATAAAATGCCTGACTTTCAGAAACACCGCTTTTTAACTGGCTCTCCGTCAGAACCATTTCTTCATATATATACCGCTTCTGGTGCACCCCATGTTCCACCGACCGGCGGTAATCAACAGCAATCCGTTCCCAGGCACTTCGGATACTCATTCCTGCCCCCAGAAAAATGATAAGACGCGATAAAACCTCTGAATAGTCAAGGAGCATCTGCTGTCTGCGGCGTTCCTCCTGTTTTTTCAGATCCACCGTTTCCTTAAGCGTTATCAAAAACGCTCCCGCCAGACCAAGTGCCGTAAGAGAAAGGATGGGCGGAAGCCCTCCCGGAATATCATAGCTCAGCCGATTCCCCTCCTGAAACTGAGGCAGGGAAAATGCACTTTCATACCGACTGTCCTGCTCCATCTCTTTTATCTGCTCTTCCAGATCTTTTGCAGCCCTCTGAACCGGCGTCATAAGAGGCGGTTTTATCCTTACAGGAATTTCATATTCTCTGGGCCAGTTCCCGTCTGTGAGCCGCACAAAAAGCACTGCCTGCTCCCCTTGCTCCGGCACTCCCTCCCCATGTATCTGTCCGTCTGATCCTAAAAGATCAGGAGAGCCGGATCTCCAGCTTAAATCTACCCCATATTCCGGGAGCTCTGAAATAAGCTTTAAAGGCAGCCGCACCTCTTCCAGTGAAGGATTATCCCCTAAAATATACCCCGGAAGTTCCCCTATAATCTGCTCATAGACTGTCTCAGCCTCCTTCTCTGTATACTGCTCTGCCTCAAGGATCAGTTCCAGCCGCTCCGGCTCCCTGCTGTCTGCCAGCCCCCTTACTTCCAGCAGATATGTCTCTTCTTCCTGTCCCAAAGGATTTCTGTTTAAAATGTATCCATCCTTTAAAACCGGATCAAATCCCTCTGAATACTGGGCTAAAATACCTAAAAACAGTCCTGCGGCCGCACATGCCAGCTGCTTTTTCCAGCGTGACATTGTTTCCCTTTTCCAGAAGCCTTCCCTTCTCCCACTCCATTTCTTCAATTCTTTGCCCCCTTATATCTCAATATCCAGAATCTTTCCAGACAGCATGACTGCTCCCATATAAAAAGCCAGACATAAGGTCATAATCAGTCTTCCCATCCAGGTTCCATACATAATGTCAAAAAATCCCGGAGAGGTGAAATCAATATAGAGAATCATTCCAAAAGGAATGCCATTCATGATCTTCTGTTCAAAGATCCGTGCCGCTGTCATGGTCTGTATTTCTTCCTGAACCTGGATCTTATCCCGGATTACCCCTGCGCTCTGCCGGATGATCTCTACCAGCTCCCCACCACTTCTGCGGGCCATTCCAAATACCTGAGCAAAGTGATCCACATCCTGAATCCCGCTCCGTTCTCCAAATTCGGCAAGAAGCTGCTCCACCGGCCGGTTCATCCGAACCCCTGCTGCCAGACGTTCAAATTCTTCTGTGATCATAGCGTCTTTTCCGTACAGCGCTTCCAATTCCCGCACGCTCATAAAAAGACCATTTTCCAGCGAATATCCTGCGCTTAAAAAAGAAGATAAAACCTGGATCGCCTCTTTAAACTGCAGCGTCAGCTGCCGCAGCCTTTTCTTTTTCAGATCCTTCTTTTTATAAATAGGATACAAAAAACCAAGAGGCATAAGGAGAATAAAGGCAAAAAAACTCCGGTAAAACACATAGGCAGTAAGACCGCAAAGCCCCAGTCCGATTGCCGAAAGCCCCATATATTCTTTAGCAGACAAACGGTAAACCTGGTAATCCTTTCCATCCGGAGCCCGGGGCTTCGGGCTGCCCCGCAGGGAAATCCTCCTGCCTGGCTGCCCTTTTCTCCCGGTTTTCACGGCAGTTTTCTCCCATTTTTTCCCTTTTATCCTAACAATTTCCTGTATCTCCAAGCTTTTCCCTATTTTTAAGTTCACCCGTCTTTTCAAGCCGCCCTGTTTCTCTGTCATATCTGTACAGCTCCTCTGTTTCTATTTCTCCCATAGATATACCTCTTACCTCCACAATGGAAAGTACCTTTCTGCTTCCGTCTCCCAGCCGTCCCAGATGAACCAGAATATCCAAAGCCGAAGCGATCTGGCTTCGGACCGCCTCCAGCGGCAGTCTGGCTCCCATTAAAACCATAGTTTCCAGACGGTTGAGCATATCTCTGGCTGAATTGCTGTGGCCCGTTGAGAGAGAACCCGGATGGCCTGTGTTCATAGCCTGCAGCATATCCAGAGCCTCGGCGCCTCTTACCTCTCCCACGATGATCCGATCCGGATTCATCCTCAGCGAAGCCCGGATTAACTGGCTGATGGTAATCTGTCCCTTTCCCTCTGTATTGGCGTCCCTTGTCTCTAAACGCACCAGATTGGGAACCTGAGAAATCTGCAGCTCTGCCGAATCTTCAATGGTAATTACCCGCTCCGTTCTGGGAATAAAGGATGACAGGGCATTTAAAAATGTCGTCTTTCCTGAATTGGTTCCCCCGCTGACAAAAATATTGTACCGGGCAGCTACCAGCCCTTCCAGAAACTGTGCCGCTTCCTCTGTAACAGCCCCAAAGCCAATCAGCTTTTCCATCGTGATCGGTTCCGGAAACTTTCGTATAGTCACCACCGGGCCGTCCAGCGCAACCGGAGGCAGCACGATATGAACGCGGGAGCCATCCTCCAGACGGGCATCTGCAATGGGCGAAGACACATTTACCACCCGGTTTACACGCCCTACGATCTGCTGGATAATATCCTCCAGCTGCTCCGGCCGTTCAAATCTCCGTTCCCACAGAGCTGTTCCGTCTTTTCTTTCGATAAAAATCTTCCCGGCTCCATTTACCATGATCTCTGTTACATTTCTGTCATCTAACAGCTCCTGTAAGATGTCCAGACGGCGAAAGCTGTCATAAAGGCTGCTCCTGAGCCACAGCCGCTCTTTAAGAGGCAGAAATAGTTCCTGCCCTTTTTCCCGGATCGCACGGTCAATCTGTTCGTAAAGCTCATCATCCTCCATGCGGCTGCATTCCTGAAGCTGTTCCATAATCTTCTGGCGCAGCTCTTCGCGGATTCCCTCCCTTGGATTTCTTTCAGTCATTTCCCCCTCCCCCCTCTAAAAGAGCCCGGACAAAATCTCCCATCTCTCCCCAGAGAAGCTGATCCATGCAGTTTTCCATGCTGCTCAAAGGCCGTGTCTTTGGAAGACGGAGACGGCAGATTTTTTCTTTAAGGGAAACCGCGCCTGCAGCTGACAGATACCTGTCAAATGCCTGCAGCTTGGCCCTAGATACCGGATCCTCTAAAACCGGCAGATACACCCCGTCACAGCAGTCCAGCAGCGCCGCCGATCCCCTTCCCATGTGGCCCATATCCACTACCAGCCGCCTGTATCCGCTTTCCCTGGCAATACGCCTTAAAAGAAGGGCTAATTCCTCGGGCTCCATCTGATCCAGATCTTCCCCATAAGCTGCCGGCGGGATCATGTCAACCTGTCCCACAGAGCACACCATGGCCCGGAGCTTCATCCAGTTAAAGCTTCCCTGACGGCAGAGATAAAGCACATCCGAAAAATCCTGCTTCACATCTTCTCCCAAAAGAGCCTCAAATCCTGCAAATTCCTCCAGGCTGATAAAAAGTACCGATTCCGTTCTGGACAATACCTGGGCCAAGGTCAATGCAAAGGCTGTTTTTCCGCAGCGGTTCACCGGAGAGTACACACCCAAAATCTGCGCACCCATTCCCGAAAGAGCCAGTGCAGGCTCCGGAGGAGCTGTACAGTAGCAGGTCATGACCTCCCGCAAAATCCCTTCTCCCGACTGAAACCGATAAATAGAGGGTTCCTCCTTCCCTATGGAAAACTCTCCGCCGCAGAGCACCATTTTTAAACCTGCTTTCACTTCATCTGCGGCCGCTTTTACAGTCTCTCCTACTAAAAGAATTTCAATTTCATGGCTGTCTCCGTACTCTTTTAACCGTTCCAGATTCGAAAAGGCCATCGCTGTAAAAGGAATGGTCTCCCTCCGGTTTACATACTCTGCCAGCCTTCTGGCATAAAGCGCATCCTCATCATACACCGCCATTATTTTTACCATCTTTACTCCTCCTGCTGTATTTCTGATTTTCTTCCCTTCTCTGCCTTACCCGGCCTGTGGATGCCACGCCTCCTCTGCCATGCGCCTCCTCCCACTGCCTCAGGCTCCCCGTTCACAGCCTCTGCCATATCTCTGCCGCGGCTGCTCCCACAAAAAAGCAGGCTCCCAGCGGGATGACCGCCTCTCTTCCGTCCCTTGAGGGATCATAATATATTTCCATCATTCTGCTTTGAAAACTGTGCCTGATATAGGCTGATAAATAAAGAAATCGTTTGACCATGCTGCCCTGCCGCAGCATTTTAAGAAGAGCCAGAACTGCTCCTAACATAAATCCGATCGTTAAGGCCTTTAGACCATCCTGAACCCCCAGCCATGCAGTAAACAAGGCTGCCATTTTTACATCCCCAGCTCCGATCATCCCCCTTCGGTATATGGGAAATCCCAATATCACCACTGTAATCAGACGGATCATAAATCCGGCCGCAAACAAACTGCGTTCTGCCATACTTCCCTCTCCCCAAGTCAGCGCTCCGCTGATTCCGGCGATCAGCGCAAACCCCAGATATCGGTTGGAAATCCTGTACTCCCTGATATCTCCTGCCGCAGCTGCTGCCATAAAAAGCCAATATAAAAATTTACATACAAAATACAGACTATATTCCTCCTTCCAGAAAAAACGACGCATACTGCCCTGAAACCCCTCTGTTTGCGCGTCTGTCCTCTGCTGTGATCTGCTTAAAAATCTGAAATTCTCTCCCCGACAGGGGATGGACTCTCATAAGAATTACAAAATTAGAATTAAAAATAGAATTTTGAAATGAATGTTACTACATTATGCCCCACCCTCCGACAAAAGTCAAGGGCTATTTTCATTTTACACCATATTTTTCCCTTCATCTGTTCATTTTATCAAATTGTGTCGTTCTAATGAATAATTTATCACTTTTTTCATTTTATTTTTTATGCATTTTACCCATTTTATCTTGACCCGCATTCATCACAATGGTAAAATAGCATTAGTTTAAAATTTTAAACCAAAGGAGGAGATCAAAGGATGACCACTGCGGCAGAACTGCAGAAGCAGTTTCATTCCTGTATGCCTATATTCATTGCCCTTGGTGATAAAGTCCGGCTTTCCATCATAGAAGCCCTAACGGAAAATGCCATGGCACTGGATTCACCAGGCGTATCGGTGGATTTTGCAGATCACGCTATGAATGTAAACGAGATCACCCGGCGCACCAGCCTGTCGCGTCCGGCCATCTCCCATCATTTAAAAATATTGAAAGCCGCCGGACTGGTAGATGTCCGCGAGGACGGCACTGCCAATTACTACTATCTCACCCTCCGGGAGCCTACCAGGCAGCTGATGGAACTGGGTTTCCGGATTGAAGAATTTATATTTTAAAAAGACTTCGGTTCTATTCCCCAATCCTGCATATAATGGTATTTTTCGGATATACTGACTGTGTTACCGGTAAATCCGTCAAAATCCGCTCTGCCGTTTTGGGCAGACGCGCAGGGAGATAATATTCTATGAGTGATTGGATGAAGGCCGTTTGCCAGACCGCAGCAGCCACTCTTAAAAAACAGGATCCGCAGCTTCTTCGCCTGAGGGCCGAGATTGAAGATACCAGACATGCCATTGAAACGGCCAGAAACCATTTTGAGCAGGAAGTAGATCCTACACTGATCGACTGCTGTATTTATGAATGGAATGCAGCGCAGCTGCGTTACCAGTTCCTTTTAAGAAAATTTAAAAGCCGGGAGCTTTGACTCCCGGCAGAATTGCGAGGACAACAACTATGAGCGCTTGGTATGAAAAAGCAGTTTTTTATCATATGTATCCCCTTGGTATGACCGGTGCCCCAAAGCAGAATACCGGAACAGAACAGACAGACCGGTTTGATGAGCTGGAATTATGGATTCCACATATAAAAGCGCTGGGCTGCAATGCCATTTACATAGGCCCCCTTTTTGAATCCACCAGCCATGGCTATGATACCAGAAATTACAAACAGACCGACCGCCGTCTGGGCTCCAACGAAGACTTCCGTCATTTCATTTCCCTCTGCCATGAAAACGGGATCAGAGTCGTCGTAGACGGGGTATTCAACCACACGGGACGGGAATTTTTTGCCTTCAAAGACATTCAGGAAAAGAAATGGGATTCTCCCTATAAAGACTGGTACAAGGGCGTAAACTTTGACTGGTCAAGCCCTCTGGGAGACCCTTTCGGCTATGAGGCCTGGCAGGGACATTTTGAACTTCCCTGTCTCAACCATGCCAATCCCCAGGTCTGCCGGTATCTCTTTGACGTGATCCGGTTCTGGGTCGACACCTTTGACATTGACGGCATCCGTCTGGACTGCGCAAACGTACTTGATTTCCATTTTATGGAAGAAATGCGCCGGGAAACGAAAACCATGAAAGAGGATTTCTGGCTCATGGGAGAAGTCATCCACGGAGACTATGGCCGCTGGGTCAATGACCATATGCTCCACTCTGTAACCAACTACGAACTCCACAAGAGCATTTACTCCGGCTTTAACGACCACAATTTCTTTGAAATCGCCCACAATGTACGCCGTCTGGAGGCTATCGGACGCAGTCTGTACACCTTTGTAGACAACCATGATGAGGATCGAATTGCCAGTAAGCTTCGTACAAAGGAGCATCTGCTTCCCGTATACACCTGCCTGATGACCCTTCCGGGCATCCCATCCATCTACTACGGAGGCGAATGGGGAATCGAAGGGAAACGGACGCCCTCCTGCGACGACGCCCTGCGGCCTGCCATTTCACCAGATGCGTTTGATTCCCTCCGCTGTACCCTTACAGACCGTATTTCAAAGCTGGGTATCATTCATCAGGAGAATGAAGAGCTTCATATGGGACGCTATCAGGAACTGCTTTTAACCAACCGTCAATACGCCTTTGCCAGACACGGTGAACACAGCCTGATCATTACCGCTTTAAACAATGACGATAACGAAGCTGTATTAAATATTCCTGTTCCCATGGCTGCCTCTCAGGCTGTAAATCTTCTTGAGGATGGCGAGATCCTCCCCATTCGAGACGGAAAACTGCAGATTACATTAAAGGGCTGTGACGGAGCAGTTCTTAAGATCAAGGGGGAATCGTAATATGGCTGTAAGAAAAAGCACACCGGCAAAACCAACCGCTGCCGCAAAAAAAACAGGAACTTCTTCCAGAGCTTCAGCGCCTGCCGGAACAGGTATGATCTCGGAGCTGGACTGCTATCTCTTCGGAGCCGGCACTCATTATGATATTTACCAGAAACTGGGGGCTCATCCCATGACTTTCAAAGGAAAAGCAGGGATTTATTTTGCCGTTTGGGCTCCGCATGCAGAGCAGGTTCATCTGGTAGGCGACTTCAATGGCTGGAACCCTGATGCCAATCCCATGAAAAAAATCTCTGATATGGGAATCTGGGAATACTTTAACCCAGGCATGAAAACAGGTGAACTCTACAAATTTGCCATTACTACCGATACGGGAAAAATCCTTTATAAGGCCGATCCCTTTGCTTTCAGCGCAGAATACAGACCCGGCACCGCTTCTGTAACAGCCGACCTCTCCGGCTTTTCCTGGGCAGATACAGACTGGATCACCAAGCGGGCTCAGAAAGACCCTGAAAAGCAGCCCATGAGCATCTATGAAGTTCATCTGGGCTCCTGGCGTAAAAAGAACCGCCCGGAAAAAGATGGCTGCTATACATATATCGAGGCCGCCCATGAGCTGGCTGCCTATGTGAAGGAAATGGGATACACCCATGTAGAGCTTATGGGAATTGCGGAACATCCCTATGACGGCTCCTGGGGCTATCAGGTAACCGGATATTTTGCGCCTACCTCCCGATATGGCTCGCCAAAGGATTTCATGTATTTTGTAAATTATCTCCATAAAAACGGTATCGGCGTCATTTTGGACTGGGTACCTGCCCATTTTCCAAAGGACGCCCACGGACTGGCTGATTTTGACGGCCATCCCCTCTATGAATATGAAGATCCGCGCAAGGGCGAACATCCGGACTGGGGCACAAAGGTTTTTGATTACGGAAAAAACGAGGTCAAGGACTTCCTCATCAGCAATGCCCTTTACTGGGTAGAGCAGTACCATGTGGATGGTTTGAGAGTGGATGCAGTTGCTTCCATGCTCTATCTGGACTATGGCCGCCAGGACGGACAGTGGGTACCCAATATCTACGGCGGAAACCAGAATCTGGAGGCCATTGAGTTTTTCAAGCACTTAAATACTGTCGTTCAGGGACGCAATCTCGGCGTACTGATGATCGCGGAAGAATCTACCGCCTGGCCCAATGTGACAAAGCATCCTGAGCAGGACGGACTGGGCTTTACCTTTAAGTGGAACATGGGCTGGATGCACGATTTTCTGGAGTACATGAAGCTGGATCCCTATTTCCGCAAATATAACCACAACCGGATGACTTTCAGCCTGACTTATTTTAACAGCGAAAATTATATCCTGGTGTTGTCCCATGACGAGGTAGTTCATTTAAAATGCTCCATGATCAACAAAATGCCCGGTCTGGGAGAAGACAAGTTTTCCAACCTGAAAGCCGGATATACCTTTATGCTGGGCCATCCGGGCAAAAAGCTGCTCTTTATGGGACAGGATTTCGGCCAGTGGCATGAATGGGATGAAAAGGTGGCTCTGGACTGGCATCTGGCAGATGAAGACAGCCACAGAAAGCTTCAGGAATACGTCCGTGATCTGCTGCACATTTATAAAAAATATCCATGTCTGTACCGTCTGGACAATGACTGGAACGGTTTTGAATGGGTAAATGCCAACGACGGAGACCGAAGTATTTTCAGCTTTATCCGCAGAGATGAAACCGGCAAAAAGAACCTGTTGTTTGTTATAAATTTCACACCCGTAGCCCGTCCTGACTACCGGGTAGGAGTTCCTAAAAAATGTAAATATACGCTGCTACTGGACAATGAACACGGTGCCTACAAGGCTTCTCAGTGTCCTTCCTACACATCCGTCAAGGGAGAATGCGATGGAAAGCCCTATTCTGTGGCCTATCCTCTCCCCGCTTATGGTACGGCCATCTTCCGATTTTAAGTAAAAGGGAATTGTTACCAGTGTATTTCCCAAAAGTACGTTAAAAATTTATCAAATTTAGTATGTACTTTTTACCGCCCTTGTAGTAGAATAAGTACAGTGCGGCGGGAAACCGGCGCAGTACCGTATATAATGTGTGGAAGGAGAGTATGATTATGGCAAGAGAATTAGTTTTCACAAGTGAAAAGAAAACCGTTTATCGTGACGGCAGCACTGCCATCAAGGAATTCTGTGATGGATTCCCGAAAGCCGAGGTTCTGAATGAAGCCCTGTGCAACGCGCGGGTGGAGGATATCGAGGCGCTCAACGTTCCTAAGATCCTGGGGGTTTCTGTTGTTGATGGAAAATGGTCCATCCTGAAGGAATACGTAGAGGGAAAGACCTTACAGCAGTTAATGGATGAAAATCCGGACAAGCTGGAAGAATACATGGAAGGCATGGTGGATCTCCACCTTCTGATCCATAAGCAGGCCTGCCCTCTGTTAAACAAACTGAAGGAAAAAACCATCCGCGCCCTCAAATCCGTGGAGCAGCTGGACGACAGCACACGCTATGAGCTGATGACCAGACTGGACGGAATGCCCAAGCATACCAAGCTCTGCCACGGCGATTTCAATCCAACCAACATCATCGTAGGTGATGATGGCAAATGGTATGTCATTGACTGGGTACATGCTTCCCAGGGAAATGCCAGCGCCGATGTGGCGAGAACCTACCTTCTGTTAAGCTTAAAGGACCGCAAAAGAGCGGAGCTGTACATGGATCTGTTCTGCGAAAAAACCGGTACAGAAAAACGCTATGTGCAGGGCTGGCTCCCTGTAGTAGCCGCAGCTCAGCTGGCCTATAAGCGTCCTGAGGAAAAGGAGCTCTTAGAGAGCTGGATCAATGTATTTGAGTATCAGTAAACAGTAGACCGATCTTACATATCACATTATTTAGGGTTCAAAAAGGCCCTCCGAAGCTGATTTCGGAGAGCCTTTTTCTTTATGTATCTTCCCATTCGCTGGAATCAGACGGTATTTCCTCCGCTATTCGTTCCGCCTTCCTCTCCCGCCGTTCCACAGGAAAAGCTACCTGGGCTTTAAACAGATCGCCGTCAATACTGATGATAAACTCTCCCTTCTGAAGCTGTGTTAAGCTTCTTGCAATGGAAAGTCCCAATCCGCTGCCTTCTGTGGTTCTTGCCACATCGCCCCGTACAAATCGCTCTGTAAGCTCATCCGGACTGATATTCAAAGGCTTTTCAGAAATATTCTTGATCGTAAATACGGCCTTATCTCCCTCTTCTCTTACGTCTACATAGACGCGGCTGCCCTCCTGGGCATATTTAAAGGCGTTCGTATACAGATTTTCCAGAACTCTCCACAGGCGCCTTCCATCTGCCCGGATCATAATGATCTCCTCCGGCAGCGTCTGGATCAGCTCCAGACGGCGCAGAGCAAAACGCTCTTCAAACTCACCGTTTGTCTGCTGAACCAGCTCTACCAGGTTAATATCCGAAACCTCCAGCTTCAGATTGCCTGAACTGGCCTTTGAGGCTTCTACCAGATCTTCTGTCAGCGTCTTTAATCTCTGAGACTTCTGATCCAGCACCTCCAGATAAGCGGCGATTTTGGGATCCTGGATTTTCTGCCGCTTTAAGAGATCTACATAGTTAATAATAGAAGTAAGAGGCGTCTTGATATCATGGGACACATTGGTGATCAGATCTGCCTTTAACCGCTCGCTTTTTACCTTTTCCTGAAGAGCAGTGTCCAGACCGCTGGTAATATTATTGATATGCTCTCCCATTTTCTTTTCCTTGCCTGTGAGCATGGAAGTGTCCAGACGGTAGCCCGTATCTCCGGTAGAAATGGTACTGATGGCCTGATCCAGCAGATCTCTCTGGCAGGCTTCCCTAAACAGCCGGTGAAATACCCAGCCGTCGAGCCATACAAACAGCACAAGCACAACATAATACATGATCCGGTAGCTGATCCGTTCTCCTCTGGTTGTAAATAAAAAGAGAATCAGCCACATCATAAAGCCGTTGCAGCCTAAAAAAGTAAGATAACACAGCGCTCCGCCTACTGCATAGCTGGTCTTTTCCCGATAAGCTTTAAATGCCGCAGTCCCTCTTTTTCCAAGACTCCCCGTCCAAAGCGTTCCGGCCTTGTATCGGCGCAGAAGACTGAAACCGCAGGGAACTGCACAGCTGTAAATGATCAGATATCGAAGCATCTTATTCCAGAAAGGCAGATGTTCCTCACTGAAAAAAAGACCGATTACCATCATTCCAAGCCGTTTCCCCCACAAAAGGAGCACCGCTGCTGCTACAGCCCCCAGGAGAATGCATACCTCCGTAGGAATCCGGTCAACCGGATAAAGGCGTATCTCGCTGTCCAGATTGTCTGTATGTCCCGACAGGAACACCAGCCATACTAACGCCGCAAACAGACCGATGAATCCGACAATTACTCCGCCCATTCCCATAATAAACGCATTTCTCACACTGCGGTACTGGGCAGACTCTTCGGAATAGCTGTCAACATAAGGATATGTGGTATCAACCGAAACCACCAGATAATTCTGGTCATTATTATTCGGATTCCATGTTTCCAAAAGAGCAGCCGCATTCTGGGGAATGACCGCCAGATTCGTATCCATACGAATGGTATTTCCGGGAATAAACAGGTATTTTCCAAATCCCCTCAGCTCATCCAGCGAAAGTTCCGGTACATTGGTATACACCGTTTCCACTCCTTCATCGCTCTTATAAACTACCCGGAAGCGCACATTGGTCTGGTGCTCCATGAAATTGTAATAAATAGAATAATACTGTCCCAGACATTCCAGAATATCCAGAGCCAGTTCTTCCTTTGTCATCCGGGTTTCCATTTCACCCATGCTCAGAAAATCAAAGCCTGTATTCAAAAACTGGACTGTAACCTCCATGTCGTCATCGTCCATGGACATAGGGGAACCCTGAACCGTAAAGTTTTCTCCCAGATAGTAGCCTCTGATCCTGGCATACCGGACGATCTGATCCAGTGTCCAGTCCTCATCTACCCCCGGCCCATCCGTAAGCCGGACAATGGGCTTGCTCATATCCAGCTGTCCGTTTGTTTCAAAGAGATCCTTATAGCCGATATATGTAAAAATATTTTCTATATCTTTTCCCAGCTTCATGCTGAAGGTATCAGAGTCCTCGTAGGTTTCCTCATAGACCCAGCTGATCCCTCTTCCGTAGCCTCCGTTTAAATACATGGCGCTGATGCCCGCCAGGGCCATAGCGAGGAATATCACTGAAAGAAGGGATAAAACCACCTTCTGAATACGTATTTTCTTTCTGTTCTGCTCCATAGGTCCACCTACTGTTTTTCAATCTTGTATCCTACGCCCCAGACTACTTTAAGATACTTCGGCTCTCTTGGGTTAATCTCAATTTTTTCCCTGATATGGCGGATATGGACCGCTACTGTATTGTCTGCCCCGATCGCTTCCTCATTCCATATCTGTTCATATATTTCATCAATGGAAAATACCTTGCCCGCATTCTTTACCAAAAGCAGGAGAATATTATACTCGATAGGAGTCAGCTTAATGGGTTCTCCGTCTACTGTAACCTCTTTATTGTCATCATTGATCTGAAGACCGCCGCACTTGTAAACCTGATCCTGCTCCTGCTGGTTTAAGTTGCCAAGCTGTGTATAGCGGCGCAGCTGGGACTTGACTCTGGCAACCAGCTCCAGAGGATTAAACGGCTTTGTAATATAGTCATCTGCCCCGATATTCAATCCCAGGATCTTGTCTGCATCCTCAGATTTGGCAGACAGGATGATAATGGGGATGCTGCTGTTTTCCCTTACCTTAAGAGTTGTCCGGATACCATCCAGTCCGGGCATCATTACGTCCAGGATCAGCAGGTCTGCGGAGTTATTTTCCAGATATTCCAGGGCCTCATAGCCGTCATACGCCTTAATTACCTTGTAGCCTTCTCCTGTAAGATAAATATCAATGGCTTCCACAATCTGCTTGTCATCGTCGCATACTAAAATTGTCTGCATTTGTATTTCCTCCCATTTTTTTCCAAAACGCACACATCCGCGGGACATGTGCCGCGGATGTGTTATGGCTTTGCCTGACTCTTTCTTTCAGAGATTCTCTGTAGCTTTTAGAAGATTCTCCATGCACAGATAAAATTGTTTCTCCACCACTGGCTTAAGCTTCTGTGTACTACGCGGCCGTTACTGGAGGATGCGTCGATCACAGTCCCGCCTCCTGCCGCAATACCTACATGGCCGTTTACTACCACAATATCGCCGGCCTGAATATCATTAAAGTTGGTGATCTTCGTATAGCGTCCCACATTGCGCCAGCCGGAAGAAGTAAGGTAGCTCTGACGAACACCTACCTGATTCAGACACCAGTATACAAAACCGGAGCAGTCGAAGGCATTGGGACCCTTAGCTCCCCACACATAAGGACTTCCGATCTTGGATGAAGCCACAGATATCAAAGCAGATACGCCTGTACCGGAAGGTGCCTTCGGCGCAGAGGAAGAACCGCCCTGGCTGCCGTTATTTCCTGCTGGCTTCTTATTTCCGCCGCTTCCTCCCGTACTTCCTCCTCCGGTCTGTGCAGAGCTTCCTCCGCCGGAGTTTGCTGCCGGACGTCTCACATTGTCGCTGGTAAGCTTTGTCATGGTCTGGATGCCGACCTGACCATCTGCTGCCAGTCCGTTGCGGCTCTGGAAGTTTTTAACCGCCTGCTCTGTTACCTCTCCATAATATCCGGTCACATTGGCAGAGCTTAAATATCCATATTTGCTTAAAAGCTGCTGTACTCTGGTAACCGTTTCGCCCTGTTCGCCCAGCATCAATCCATTTGGACGAGCCGACGGATCATTTAAGGCAATACGGGTAGATGGACCCAGGTAGCCGTCTACGACCTGATCGTTTCTGGCCTGGAACTGCTTTACAGCAATCACCGTATCCTGTCCATAAGCACCGTCCGGTGTGGTTGTAAGATATCCTAATTCCTTCAGACGCTGCTGGCAGGCTAAAACCACCTCACTCTTTTCGCCGTAAGACAGGAGGTTGGGGCGGACCTCATCGCTGTACAGAAGGTTATAGGTTTTCTGTCCTACCTTTCCATCCGGGCTTAGGCCATTGACCTCCTGAAGCTTAATTACCGCAGCTTCCGTGGAATCTCCAAAATTACCAGTTACCTGATCCGCCTTTGCCAGATAACCCAGCTCATAAAGACGCTGCTGGATCCGCTGTATATCGTCGCCCTGGGTTCCCTTGGAAACGGCATAATACTTGGCGTCCTCAGCCATCAGAGCCTCCCAGGTGGCATCTCCTACAATTCCATCCTGTGGCATCTCATTCTGCCTCTGGAAATGTTTTACAGCCTGAAGTGTTACCTGGCCGAAATAATCGGTAGGTTCATCATTATCCATAAATCCCAGATCCATGAGACGCTGCTGGAGCTTCTTTACGATCTCATGGCGGACGCCTTCCCTTAAGTACTCAGGAACCGGCTCCGCATTCTCCGGAAGCTCTACATCATCCAGATCGGGCAGGATCTGGCCGCTTAAGTTTAAAGGTGCGATAGCTTCTGTTTCCTCCTCAGGGGCTGCCGCCCGTGCCTGGGCCTGAGCCGGAGTTGCCGCCATCCCCCCTGCTGTCTGGTCTGCACAACCTCCCAGTGTGAGAGAGGCTGACAGTATCCCTGAGGCCAGGGCATATGTAAGGTATTTTCTGTATCTAAATCTTTGGTTCATGAAATTGCTCTTGATCCTTCCTTTGTATGACTCAGCCTGAAATATGGCCGGATTTAACAATATGATACCGGATGTAAAATCCCGGTGTGCTGTCTCGTTCACTTTCAGTATCATATTATCATATTCCGATATAAATGGCGAGATTTTTTTACGGGATCAGCCCCCCGGACCGCTGAGGATGGCCTGATGCGTTCCTGCTTTTTCCACTTCTTTTAAATGGCTTCCGCTTAAAAAACGGCACTCTGGCAGCTGCCGCCTCAGCCTGTCCGCTCTTCTGGAAGGAGCGGATCACCTCGTCCAGCTGGCGGAATCGCTCCTCTTCTTTCCGGTCTGAGGACTGAAGCAAAAGCTCCATTTCCCCGGATAGCTTTTCGTTTACAAGACTGCTGATATCCTGACTGAGCTTCTCATTATTAACCTCCAGAGCCCGTCCGATGATCAGGTTCATAATCTGCTGGAACTGGGCCATTCGTTCCTCCATAGAAACAGCCGGGATTGTTTCTGCCTGAACCGGCCTTAATGGCGCCAGACGTTCCTCCTCCTTAAACCCTCTTAAAGCGGCATCCATATCCTTTTCCAGCAGTTCGTCCGTAAGCTGCGCTCCATTTTCCCCATCCTGATGCAGAACCTGGTTTAGGGCATGCTTAATGGCTTTCAGCTGATACCCCTTTTCCTTTAAGCTCTTTACCTGCCTAAACATACGGATATGAAAATCTGTATAATATCTGTGTCCCATCTCATTTCTGGGAATATCCAGCTCCAGTTCTTCCTCCCAGTACCTTAATACATGGGCTTCCACATCCACCTTTCTGGACGCGTCTGATATAAGATAATGTACTTCATCCATAACTGTTCTCTCCTTCACACTGCTTAATGTAACGATCCTCCGCCGTGCCCTGCGCGGTCCGGTTTGACCTTACTTTTAATGTATGCGTTGAGAACTGCTATTATGACTGAAATTTTAACCCTCTGAATTCCCGCCCTGAGGCCGTGCTGCATTGACGAACTTCGTGTACTCCGGCTTCCAGATCAAATTCACCGTTCCAATAGGGCCGTTACGCTGCTTTGCAATAATAACTTCAGCCTCGTTGGGATGCTCCGTATCTTTGTTGTAATAATCATCGCGGTATAAAAACATTACCACATCCGCATCCTGCTCAATAGCTCCTGATTCTCGAAGATCCGAAAGCATGGGCCTGTGGTCTGTACGGGTCTCGCAGGCACGGGACAGCTGGGAAAGAGCGATCACAGGCGCATGAAGCTCTCTGGCAATGGCCTTTAAGGAACGGGAAATCTCGGAAATTTCCTGCTGGCGGTTGTCATTTCCGCCCTTTTTGCTGCCGCTCATCAGCTGCAGGTAGTCAATGATCACAAGGCTTAGACCGTGCTCCAGCTTCATTTTCCTGCACTTGGATCGAAGCTCTGTGATGGAAATGCCCGGCGTATCGTCAATGATCAGCTTGGAATTTCCGATCACGCCGATTCCCTCTACCACTGCATCCCAGTCTGCATCCGTAAGAGTACCGGTACGCAGCTTCTGGGAATCTACGTTCGATTCCATAGACAGCATACGGTTTACCAGCTGTTCCTTGGACATCTCCAGGCTGAATACCATACAGGGCAGATTTTTCCGCACTGAGACATAATCTACCACATTCAGCACAAAGGCCGTCTTTCCCATGGAGGGACGGGCAGCGATCAGGATAAAATCAGAGGGCTGAAAGCCGGACAGCTTGTAGTCCAGGTCAATAAAGCCGGACGGAATACCCGTAACTGTTCCCTGATTGCGGTAGGCGTCCTCGATCTTTTCCAGCACATTGATGGCAACCTGCTTAATGGGTACAAATTCCTGCCCGCCCTTATTCTGAAGAAGGTCAAATACCGATTTCTCCGTATCTGCCAGAATATTTTCCAACGGTTCCTTTCCCGCATAGCAGGCCCCTGCAATCTCCTCTGTGGTCTTGATCAGCCGGCGCAGCACAGCCTTTTCGCTTACAATATTGGCATAGGATTTTATATTGGCCGAGGTAGGCACCATGGTCATAATATCCCGGACAAAGTCAAGGCTGCTGACCTCAGGTGGGACATCCTTTTCCTTCAAACGGTCCTGCAGAGTAACCAGATCCACCGGTTTTCCCTCGTTAAAAAGCTCCACCATAGCATCAAACATAATGCCGTACTGCTGCTGATAAAAATCACTGCCTGTTATAATCTCTGACGCCGCGATCACAGCCTCCCGGTCCATCAGCATGGAGCCGATTACCGACTGCTCCGCTTCCAGACTGTGGGGAAGCACCCGCTTAATCAGGGCTTCTTCCATGACTCTTTCCTCCTACTATAATATTTGCCAAACCTGCGCTCCGGAATTTTCTGTCCGGAAGCCTGCGAAAACAGGACGGCGCATCCCTTCCTTCCGGAATACGATACGCCGCCCCCTTTACGTCCTTTTTACGCTTCTACTACCTTCACAGCCAGCTTTGCAGTCACTTCCTTGTGAAGCTTAACTGCTACCTCAAAGCTTCCGATGGCCTTGATGGGATCGTTTAAAACGATCTTCTTCTTATCAATATCCAGCCCCAGCTGATCGGCTGCTGCCTTGGCAATTTCCTTGGAAGAAACAGCGCCAAAGGCTCTTCCGCCTTCTCCTGCCTTGATCGAAACAACCACCTTGGACTTTTCAATCTTCTCTCCCAGCTCCTTAGCCGCTGCCAGCTGCTCTGCTGCAACTTTCGCATCATTTGCCTTCTGAAGCTTTAAGTCGTTTAAATTCTTGGCAGTTGCCTCTACGCCCAGCTTTTTAGGCAAGATAAAGTTTCTCGCATAGCCGTCATTTACCTTTACAACCTGACCTTTTTTTCCAAGTGCCTTTACATCCTCTAATAATACAATTTCCATATTGATCCATCCTTTCTGTCTCTATGATACGTCGCCCTCTTCCAGCATCTGCCGGATTACTTCTTTCAGGCGGTCTTTTGCCTCCTGTATGGAAACGCCCTGCATCTGGGCTCCGGCGATGGTACGGTGGCCGCCGCCGCCCAGCTTCTCCATCATTACCTGTACATTGACCTCGTCAATGGAACGGGCGCTGAAATAAATGGTATTATTGTAATCGGTGAGAACCACGGAAGCTTTTATTCCCTTGATCTCAAGGAGTTCATTAGCCGCCTGGGCTCCGGTAATCGTCGGACTGTCAAGCCCCTCTGCCGGGCACACGCTGATGGCAAACGCATCCATATACACCTCTGCCGCCCGCACAGCCTCTGCCTTTGCCTGATAATCCTTCATATTTTCCCTGAACAGCTTGCGCACTCTCGTAATGTCCGCCCCGCTTCTTCGCAGGAAGGCCGCTGCCTCAAAGGTACGGACGCCGGTCTGATTTGTAAAATTCTGGGTATCAATCACAATACCCGCATACATGGCGTCTGCCTCTGCAGGCCGCACCTTGATGCCGTCTGCAATATACTGCAGCACCTCTGCCACCATTTCACAGGTAGAAGAAGCATAGGGCTCTACATAGGAAAGCACCGCATTGTCAATAACCTCGTTGCTGGTCCTGTGGTGGTCCAGCACAACGATCGTCCGCACCAGGCGCAGAAGGGACGGCTCATCTGTGATGCTGGGACGGTTTACATCCACCACCACAAGCATGGTGCCTGCATCTGCCAGCTCTGCCGCCTGAGGCCCTTTTAGGAACATATCGTCCGGATATTCCGCATTGTCCAGGAAGCGCTCCATCATGGGACGGACGGAGGAAGTAACCTCATTGAGCACAATATTGGCCTTTTTATTCATGGACATGGCGATCCGGTAAATGCCGATGGCTGCGCCGAAGGCGTCAATATCTGCCAGACGGTGGCCCATGATCAGCAGCCGATCCTTATTTTCCATCAGTTCCCGCAGGGCGTGGGCCTTTACACGGGCCTTCACGCGGGTTGTCTTTTCCATCTGCTGTGCCTTGCCGCCATAATACTGGATCTTATCCGAATCCTTTACGACCGCCTGGTCGCCGCCCCGTCCCAGAGCCATATCAATCGAGGTTCTGGCATACTCATAATTCTGAGCATAACTTTCACCGTTCATGCCGATACCGATACTTAAGGTCACGGCCATCTCATTTCCGATATTAACAGTCTTTACATCTTCCAGAATGGGGAAACGGGACTCCTGCATCTTAGCCATGTGCTGCTGGCAGATTGCAAAGAAATATTTATCCTTTTCAATCTTTTTTACAATGCCGTTCATGGAAGCAATATACTTGCTGATCTTACGGTCGATCAGGGCCGTAAGCAGGGATCGCCGCACTTCTTCCACGCTTTCAAGCGCTTCTTCGTAATTATCCAGATAGATCAGTCCTGCTACCAGTTTCTGATCATTGACCTGCTGTTTGTATTTTAACGTCTGGGTCTCATCCATGAGATAGACAGCCGTAATGCCGCCTTCTCCCGTTTCCAGACCATTATCAGCCACGGCCTGAGACAAGGAAGCAATCGCCAGCTCCCGCAGGTCTACCCGGTAATTTCTCTCCAAATATGAGCTGTGTATGCTCACTGTCTCTCCGCCCGTAGCCAGCATTTCCTTCGTAATCTCCGGAAACAGGGCCGTCAGATTAGGCGCTGCCGTCTTATCTTCCCCTAAGATCAATGAAAACTCGCGGTTCATCCACAAAAGACGCCCCGTTCGGTCTGTCACTGCATAGGGAACCAGCATTTCTTTCAGGATATCCTGCTTGCTCTGATCGTAAGCTTCCGCAAATGCGATCAGTCCTGCCAGGATTCCCCTTTTTCTGGAACAGTAAAGCCACAGCGCAATTCCAATATAGACAAGAGTAAAAGCCGAAACAATGATTCCCGCCGTAAGCGACACCGCCCCCACAGCTGCCGCAAGCAGGACCATAAAGACTGTCAAATACAGCGGCCACTGCAGATATACGCGAAATGTCCACCGCATCTTTCCTTTATCTTTCATATCCTTCCTCCAATTTGTACCCGAAAATGGAATACGCCTATCTTATAGAGTATACCATATCTGCCCGGATTCGTCCATTGGAAAACGGATTTTGAAACGCAGGAGCTTTCATAAGCCTTTTCCAAACCGTAAGGCAAAATAAAAGATACGCACAAAAAACGGTTTACACGCAAAAAAGAATCGAATATAGTAGGAATGACAGCAGAGAATATCTTTAATACAGGAGTATTCATATGAAAAAATCAGACTTTATGAAAGAATTTATAGTAATAACCTTTGCCACCCTCATTGTTTCAGCCGCCGTGTTCTTCTTTCTGATCCCCAGTCAGGTGTCTGTAGGAAGCATATCCGGTCTAGCTATGATCCTTGGCAATATCATCCCTCTCCATATCTCCATCATTACTTTTATCCTTAACGGGCTTTTGCTGATAATCGGCTTTCTCCTGATCGGAAAGGAATTTGGCGCAAAAACGGTTTACACCTCTCTTCTGCTTCCATTATTTTTAAGGATATTTGAAATATGGTTCCCCGATTTTTCATCCATTAACGGCGATCCCTTTCTGGATATGGTCTGCTATATCTTTGTTGTAAGCATCGGACTTGCAATTTTATTCCGGGAAAATGCCTCCTCCGGGGGACTGGATATTGTGGCAAAGCTGTTAAACAAATATTTCCGCATGGACATGGGAAAAGCCATGGCGCTTCCCGGTATGTGCGTGGCCCTGTCCTCTATCCTGTTTTATGATAAAAAGCTGGTCGTTTTAAGCCTTTTAGGCACCTATTTAAACGGGCTTGTACTGGACCACTTCATATTCGGCCTGAATCTGAAAAAACGAGTCTGCATCATCTCTGAAAAAGAAGCTGAAATACGCAGTTTTATCCTGAACCGCCTTCACAGCGGCGCTACCATCTATGAAGGCCGGGGCGCCTATGACGGCCAGCCCAAAACCGAGATCATTACCATCGTGGATAAAAATGAATACGCCCTTTTGATGTCGTATCTTTTAAAAACAGACCCATCCGCCTTTGTCACAGTTTACACAGTCAGCGAAGTAATCTACCGGCCGAAACCCCGCCAAATTTTATAAAATAATTTCATTCCCCCTCTTGATTTTTCCCCGCTCATGTGATATTATTATCACTGCTTATCAAACAAAGCATGGGCGAATTCCCGAGTGGCCAAAGGGGACAGACTGTAAATCTGCTGGCACTGCCTTCGGTGGTTCGAATCCACCTTCGCCCAGTTGCATACCAGAGTAAGCTTAAGAGCATCAGTGCTTTGCATGTAAAGGCTCTTGTTTTCAGGCCAAGTATGCATATACTCCTATATGGAATGCCGCAGTGGCGGAACTGGCAGACGCCCGGGACTTAAAATCCCGTGGGTAGTGATACCCGTACCGGTTCGATTCCGGTCTGCGGCATTAGATTTCAACCTCTGTTTTTTGGGAACAGAGGTTTTTTGCTGTATATTTAGCAGAAACAAAAGTGCTGCCGGAACGCAGATTCGTTCCTTCAGCGCTTTTTCTTTTTATATCCGTTTATTCAGAAACCTTTCTGGGCGTTCCTGTGATACGCAGATATTCCGAATCCCAGTCATAAGACGGAGGAAGAAGGGTATGGGGATTTCCCTTTATTTCCTTTGTAGGGGATACCAGACGGCACGAGCCGATATTTCCCTGCATCTCGCCCACAATCACCTTTTTGTCTCCCCGCTTCTTTTTCAGAGTAATGGAAGCACAGTTTCCTGCTGAGAAGCATACGATCTGCCCATCCTTCAGATGAGGTGCAATCCAGTCCGTAATGGCCTCGTGGCGTTTTACCATAGCAGAGACAAGCACTACCTCAGCCTCCGCCAGGGCTTCCTCTACATCAAACGTAATGCTGCGGATCACCGCATGGCCGGTTCCGCAACTGCCAACCAAATCCACACCATTCCCATCTGCCTGAATGGCCTTTAAGCAAGTTATGTGCCAACATATTTACTCTCAAAAATCAGGGAAAAGCGGCATTTTTATCCAGATATGGGCATTAGAAGGATAATTTTTTGATATGAATATTGTTTTTCTTCCATCACGAACGATTATTTTTAAAAAAAGGGTACTGCAAACTCAATGTTTCCGTTTGCAATACCCTTTGAAATATTTTATGCAATTTCCTGCTCAAACTCCTCTACTGTAGAGGCCCTGGCAGCCTTTTTAAGCCATACCCCCAGCGTCTCCAGATCCGTTTCGCTGCGGATTCGCTTTTCCAAAGTTTCCGAAATTGGGCCTATATCATATCTTCTGCATTTCCCTTCTCAATTCCGACCGATAAAATGCTCATTTTTACGCCCTCCCATTCTTCTGATTCCTTTACCTCAGATACAACCTGATCCAGCTTTAAAGCACTTCCTCCCCACCCACAAACCGCGACTCGATCACCGGATAAAACGCCTCTGGCCGGGACACGAAGACAGCGCCACCATATGGCGGCATGATAACTTTCAACATCCCATTTTCCACACGGTAAAACACGATTCCTGCATTATACCCATTCTCAAAGGTCAAAATCGGCCTTCCAAGAATCATATCATCCGTAATCCCCAGCTGCCATACAGGGATCTCCATCACAGCCGGTTCCGGGCGGTTGGATATCACGGTAATGGTCTGGTGATCCCCGCTCATTCTTCCGTAGGCGATCTGATGCCGTCCTGCAAAAAGAGGTTTTAGCGCGCCTTTGCGCAGCGCCGGAATCCGCTTGTGGATTCCAGTCATATACCGGTGAAATTCAATCAGTTCCAGATCCTCCTTCCCCCAGGGATAGGTTCTTCTGCTGTCAGGGTCTGTCCATCCGCAGACGCCCGCTTCATCACCGTAATACAGAGTCGGAGCTCCGGGCCAGGTCATCTGGATGACTACAGCCTCCCTGAGAACCGGCTTTTTCACATGCTCCGAGGCACGCTCCGGCCCCATATTCCCCAAACGTCCTACAATCTGGTTCGTCCGGGTAAGAAAGCGGGAATGGTCGTGGTTGGAAAGCTGGTTCATGGCCGTGAAAATCGTATTTGTCTGCATCCGGCTCATGTGGTAATTCATTGCTCCGAAAAACGCCTCTCCATCGCCGTAAAGAGCGCCGTTATAACCGTCGCTGTGCTTCTCCATCCCTGTCAAAAACCAGGTCACGGGCTCCATAAACGCATCATAATTCATAATGGAATCCCACTGATCCCCCTGAAGCCAGCTGGCGGGATCGCCATAGTGCTCTGCCAGGATCAGAACCTCCGGATTTACTTCCTTTACAGCCTTTCGAAACATCTGCCAGAACGTATGGTTATACTCTGCCGTATGCCCCAGGTCAGCCGCCACATCCAGACGCCAGCCGTCTACGCTGTAAGGCGGGGAAATCCATTTTTTTGCCACATTTAAAATGTATTTTACCAGCTTTTCAGAACCCTCATAATTAAGCTTGGGCAGCGTATCATGACCCCACCAGCCGTCGTACGTCCTGTTTCTTGGCCATGCTTCATCACTGTCGTCGTGAAACTGGAAAAAGCTGTGGTACGGACTGTCCTTGGTAAGATATGCTCCCGGCTCATAATCTCCGGAACGCTCGTAAATCTCCTCCGCATCCAGCCATTTATTAAAGGAACCGCAGTGGTTAAACACACCATCCAAGATCACCTTCATTCCCCGTCTGTGGATCTCCTCAACCAGCTCCGCAAACAGGGCGTCGCTGGCTTCCAGATTTTCTCTGGCTGCCGCACGGGTCACATACCGCTCCGCCTGTCGGTTGTCCGCTCCATTTTTATCCACCAGCTTTCCTCCGTCTTTGACAATCCGGCCAAAATGAGGATCAATGTGCTCATAATCCTGGCAGTCATACTTATGGTTAGACGGCGATACAAAAACAGGATTCAGATAAATAGCCTCCACTCCCAGGCTCTGTATATAATCCAGCTTGTCCCCGACACCTTTTAAATCTCCGCCGTAAAAGCAGCCTACATCCATGGTAGACGGATTTCTCCCCCAGTCTTTTACCCGGTATACAGGCTTTCCGATATATACATATTCCATAGATTCCACATCATTGTCCGGATCTCCATTGCAGAAGCGGTCTGTAAAAATCTGGTACATCACTGCTCCCTTAGCCCAGTCAGGCGTATAAAATCCCGGTGTGATTTTGAAATCAAATTCCGGATCTGCCTCATCCACCGGACCCAAACGGTTATACAGGCAGATCTCCTTATTCTTTTTCACTTTAAAATGATAAAGCACTTGATCGGAAGCTGCTGCGATCTCGTGCTCATAATAATCAAAATATGGATCAGAAGCTGTCTTCTTCATAACAGCCTCCTTCTCCCCTTCTATATAATATACCTGATCCGCGTCCGCTTTTGCGGTACGCAGCCGCAGACGTACCCGTTCCCCTTCTTTCGGCTCCATAGGGCTGCGGTAATCCTCTGTTTCTGCTGAAAACAGCGCCTCCCGATTGATCTTATTTGTTCCCTCTTCTTTCACAATGAATTCCTTACCTTTTCATAATGATTCATACTATTTTGAATTAGCATCTCTATTGTATCTGAATTTACTTAAATATACAAGGAAAATCCCGCAATCCGGTGAATGTCCCACGCGCACAAAGCCCGGATTTTCCTCATTGTTTTTATAAAGTGAAAAGCCTGGCGGGGTAGCCAGGCTTTTCAGGAGAAGGTATTTCGTTTCTTATGGGGTGTAGCAAAAACTATATAATGTATTGGGGGGGTTACGTCTATTATAATAGCACAGGCGGAGAAAAAAGTGTGCACAAACATGCATTTTTTTCTCCGCCCTTTACAGTCAAAATAACGATTGAATTTCGCAAATACGAATCAAGCTCCGTTTTTATGCTCAAAACGTTTCTGTTTTTTCTCAAACAAATGAAATCTAGCCTTTATGCCTTTACTTCAGTCTCAGCAAAAAGACCCTCAAACTCATCCTGTCCGATCTTTTCCTTCTCGATCAGAAGAGCCGCACAGGAATGAAGCACATCCTCATGGTCGCAGATGATCTGCTTTGCCTTTGCATAGCATTCGTCTACAATCCTCTTTACTTCCTCGTCAATGACATCTGCAATTCCATTTCCATAAGACTTGGTATGCGCCAGATCACGGCCGATAAATACCTCATCCTCATCACTGCCGTACTGGATCATTCCCACACGTTCGGACATACCGTACTGGGTCACCATAGCTCTTGCCAGCTGAGTGGCCTGCTTGATATCCTGAGAAGCGCCGGTTGTCACATCCTTAAAGATCAGCTCCTCTGCAATGCGTCCGCCCAGATCCACCATGATGCTCTGAAGCATACGGCCTCTGGTGTTGAACATCTCATCCTTTTCCGGAAGAGGCATGGTGTAGCCTGCAGCCCCCATACCGGTAGGGATAATGGAAACCGTATGAACCGGCCCCACATCCGGAAGCACATGGAACAGGATCGCGTGGCCTGCCTCATGGTAAGCTGTGATCTTTTTATCCTTTTCGGAAATAACCTTGCTCCTTTTTTCAGCTCCGATCCCCACCTTTACAAAAGCCCGGTCAATATCATTTTGACGGATAAAACGGCGGTTTTCTCTTGCAGAAAGGATTGCTGCCTCATTCATCAGGTTTTCCAGATCCGCGCCTGTAAAGCCGGAGGTCGTCTGAGCTACCCGGTGCAGATCCACGTCCTCTCCCAGGGGCTTTTCCTTGGAATGAACCTTTAAGATCTCTTCCCTTCCCTTTACATCCGGCCGTCCCACAGCAACCTTGCGGTCAAACCGGCCGGGACGCAGGATTGCAGGATCCAGGATATCTACACGGTTGGTAGCCGCCATGACAATAATTCCCTCGTTGATCCCAAAACCATCCATCTCTACCAGAAGCTGGTTTAAGGTCTGCTCTCTCTCATCATGGCCTCCGCCCATACCGGTTCCTCTGCGGCGGGCTACTGCATCGATCTCGTCGATAAATACAATACAGGGAGCATTCTTCTTAGCTTCTTCAAAAAGGTCGCGGACACGGGATGCACCCACACCTACAAACATTTCCACAAAATCAGAACCGGAAATAGAGAAAAACGGAACTCCAGCTTCTCCGGCTACTGCCTTGGCAAGAAGGGTTTTTCCTGTTCCCGGAGGGCCTACAAGAAGAAGTCCCTTGGGGATCCTGGCCCCCACGCTGGTATATTTCTGAGGATTCTTCAGGAAATCAACTACTTCTTCCAGTTCTTCCTTCTCCTCCTCAAGTCCTGCTACCCGTGAAAAGTTCACTTTGCTGTCACGGCTGAGCCTTGCGCGGCTTCTGCCGAAATTCATCATTCTGGCATTTGCTCCGTTTCCGGCCGCCCCGCGGTTCATCACCGTAATAATCACAATTACCACAACAATAGAAAGGAGAAACGGCATCACAACAGTAAGCATGGTATTTTCCTGCGGTACGCCTTCTACTGCATAATCAATGTTGCGGTCCCTGAGCAGCTGTTCTGCTTCCTTTACATCCGAAACGTTCTGACGGGCGATCCGGTCTCCCTCCAGAGTCAGGGTTACTGTACCCGTAGGTGCCTGGGGATTCTGGCTGATTACCGCCTCCTCTACCTTTTCCGTATCGAGAACCTGTAAAAACTCCTGATAAGTAAGCCTGTCTCCTGCCCCTGCCGTAGACGTAAATTTAAACGCAAAGGCCAGCAGTACCAGCATCATAATGAGAAATACAAATCCTCTGAATGTCTGCTGCTGTCTCAATGTCTGCCTCCTTCAATCAAATGATGTAATACTCTGTACATACCAAAGGACATCAGTCCTCCTGCTCTACTACTCCGATGTAGGGCAGATTTCTGTACTTCTGGTCAAAATCCAGACCGTATCCCACTACGAACTCATCCGGAATGGTAAAACAGGTATAGTCTACCTTTACCTGCTTCTTCACACGTCGCTCCGGCTTGTCAAGAAGGGTGCACAGACGGATATCCGCCGGGCCTCTCTGTTTTAATACCTCGATCAGATATGCCAGTGTCTGGCCGGAATCAATAATATCCTCCACAATGAGAACATGTTTCCCCTCCAGCGGCTCATCCAGATCCTTGATGATACGCACTACACCGCTGGATACAGTGCCTGAGCCGTAGCTGGATACAGACATAAAGTCCATGGATACGGGAACGGTCAGTCTCTTGGCCAGTTCACAGGTAAAGAACACGCCTCCCTTTAAAATACAGATCAGATGGACGTGCTTTCCCTCATAATCTCTGTTAATAAGCTCTGCTACCTCATTGATTCTCTCGTCTACTTCCTTCTCTGTGAGCAATACGCGGATCTTATCTGCCATGATTTTATCCTCCGTTTTTAATCTTTTCTTTTTGCAGGCAGCTTCCTTTCCTCACTGTCGGGAAGTTCTGCCTGAAATACTCTTTTTGTCGCTTCGTCTATCTTGTAATCGCTGCTGATGCGGTATCCGATAACCCACATCACACGGTTTCCATCTGCCAGAACAGGAATCCGGTCACGAAGCTCAGAAGGGATTTTTTCATCGATCATATACCTTCTGAGAGGCTTGTGAACCCCTGGCGAAAGGGCCAGCTCATCTCCCGGCTGTCTGGTCCTGATGACGGGCGTACCCTTTATTTTATCACAGTCAAACCATTTCGTATACATATTTTTAGGAATTGAAAGGCCTTTTTTGTAAGAAAATACAGTAAAAACCGGCTTTGGAAGAAAATCCAGCCCTTCTGATGCCCCCTCTTTCTCCCTGTTCTTCCCAGAAAATGCCTTTATTCCCCCAATCCGTATCCCCCCATATTCTCTCCTGGCCTCAAGACCATACGGAAGATCGATCCGGCGTCCTGGCTGCCGGTCAAACAGCTCCGCAGCAGCCTGACCGTGAACCAGTCCCAGATCCTTTGATGAACCAGCCAGCTCCTTTAAAACCTCCATCACTGCGTACAGCTGTAAAATGGCATCGGCCTCTTTGAACGGTTTTTCCGGCAGAAAAATGCTCCTGGTTCCATTATTCTCATCCAACGCCCATATCTCAAGCCACCGTCCTGCCTGCTGCCTTAAATAGCTGTCCGCCATTGCCGCCAGCTTTCCCATGCGCAGGATATTGGCCCCGGCTCCGGGATTGATCCGTTTCTCCACCGCCGGAAGGATCTCCCTGCGGATGCGGTTTCTGGTATAATGGTCTGTATGATTGGTGGAATCCTCCTTCCATGAAAACCCTCTCTCCCTCAGGTATTCCCGTATTTCTTCTCCGCTTACATCCAAAAGAGGACGGATCACATTTCCACGCACATAAGGCATCCCCTTTAACCCTCCCAGGCCGCTGCCGCGAAACAGGTTATGTAAAATGGTTTCTGCCTGATCCCCGCTGTGATGGGCCACTGCTGTTTTCACGGAGGAGGTGCCTGCCCCTGGCTCCTCTGATTCCCACTTTTTTCCTTCTGACTCAAAGCTTTCATACCGCAGGATACGACCTGCTTCCTCTTCTGAAATCCCCTCTCTGTCCGCCAGTCCCCTTACATCTGCATAAATAAGGGAAAAAGGCACGGAAAGCTCCCGGCAGAGCTCCTCTGCAAACCGGCTGTCCCGGTTCGCCTCCTCTCCCCGCAGCCCATGATGGACATGAACGGCCCTCAGCCGGATTCCCAGAATATCTCTCAACTGAACCAGGATCCGCAGCAGGCATACCGAATCTGCACCGCCGGACAGCGCCGCCATCACCCGGTCTCCCGGCTTCACCATATGATGTTCTTTTATCGTCTTTCTGACCCGTTCTGTCAGCTTATCCATTGTCTTCTCTTTCTACTCCTTTTTCCAGATTCCTGCTGTAAGCACGGTCATATCATCTCTGGCTCCCGGCACGAAGGAAAGGGCAAATTCCAAAATCCGTTCTGCCATCTCCTGAGGCGGCATAAAGTCCAGACTTTCCAGAAACTGGCACATAGCCTGCTCCTTATCCTCTCCCGGAAGGGCATCTAACACCCCGTCTGTCACCATGATAATGTGATCCCCATCCCACAGCTTTCTGGACAGCATCACCGGCTCCGCTTCACTTAAAATCCCTGCCGGAACCTGCCCTGCTTCCAAAACCTCTACCCCCTCCTGTCCCAGCACAAAGGTAGGCGCTGCCCCCAGCTTCATAACATCCAGCACTCCTGTATACAGATCCACGCAGCTCATGTCCAGAGCCGCCGGATGCTGCTCCGTTCCTGCCAGTAAAAGCACGGTATTTACCAGCTTAAAGGCTGCTCTGGATCCAAAACCTGCTTCCAAAAGATTTTCCGTCAGTTCTACCACTTGTCCGCTTTCCTCACAGGCCGGCTCACCGCAGCCCATGCCGTCGCAGAGACTGATCATGGCCTGACTTCCCGGACTTTCGCAGAAGGTATAATTATCCCCGGAACACCGTTCCCCCTGCTTCGGCACTCTGGCTGCCCCGTAAAGAAGCTGATACTCCCCATCCTCCTCAAAACGCACGGTTCCGCTCTGTCTTGTGATAATGCTGCGGCTGTCCTTTGCAGGGTTCCACCTCGTCCCGGGGATCACCTCGCTCATAAGCTCTGAGGCATCCTTTGCAGTCATGCACCGTCCGTTGGTGGTGCGGGCTGTAACATAAGCCTCTCTTCTTCCGCTTTCATACTCCAGGATGAGCATATTTTCCACTGCCACATGGCACCTGCGGAACAGCTTTTTCATTATGTATCCGTATTCCTCCGTTATATCTGCCGCCTGATCGATCTGATGAGAAAATTCTCCCAGGATCAGGGACAGCTCGCGAAACTGGGATACCACTGCGTCACGGCTTTCCAGAAAACGGTTCTTCCAGGACAGATTCATGGCAGCACGGGCCAGACTGCGGTTTAACTGGGCCAGATAATCCTCTTTTTTGCGGCAGCCGGCCAGAAAAGGACGGGGCATGTCCTCCTTTTCGATCTGTCCTTTCTGTTCAAATGCACGGAGGAGATAGTAAAGATAATAACTGTCCTCCCGCTCACTCTCTGCATAGATTCCGCACTGGCTGCAGTCCTGGCACACCATGGATGCGGAGGTCTGCATAGCAGCCAGCCCGTCATCTCTTGTCAGGCTTCCTGTCTTGTGCATCCCCTCGTCAAAAGCTTTTGCCAGCCGCTCCATGGATCTTGCCATATCCTCCAATTTCCTGGCTGTATAATAATTTACATCTGATCTGCTTCTTACTTCCCGTCTTCCCGACAACAAAAAAATCCCTCCAATCTGCGCTGACGGACTTCCAATACCAAAAAGCCCGCCTCTTATCCAGTATACGCAGACCGGAGAGGAAATATCTGTCATATTCAGTTAAAGGGTGCAAAAATCCTTCGACCCCATTCGACACACGGCTTACTGTCTGGGCTTTAAAAGGATCTCATCCGGATTTACCAGACCCAACTTTTCCTTTGCTACTTCTTCTGCATACTGCTTGGTCTGTACATAAATTTTGTATTCCTCAAGCTCTCTGGTCCTGTTTTCCTCATCCTGGACCTGACGGGCCAGATCCGCTTCCTTCTGTCTGTAATCCAGGTCTGCCTGCTTTAAAGAAGCCCCTTTTGCATTTACAGCCACAGCAAGAGAAATGACTACCATAGTTATACCTATGATTGCCATCCGATTTTCCCATTTGCCGCGTCTTAAACGCTTTGACCTCCCATAATATGCCATCCCTGTTCTCCTGACTCCCGCTCTCTACGATCCGGAATTACCCTTTCTTGTTATTTTAAACCATCTGCTAAACTTTTTCAAGCACCGGAAGAAGATACGGCTCACAAAACGATCATATGCCGCCATACCTAAAAATACACCTGCTACGGCATAAAACCGAAAGCTTCCGTCATTCTGTTCATACAGCAGCATAAATACGGCTCCTCCAGCATAGATCCAGTAAAAAAAATCTTCCATTCCCATAAAAAGGGAATTATGATGGATCAAAAGGCGCAGCAGCCTTAAGCTGTCATAGACGATCATAAGCCATCCTCCCATAACCAGGCTCAAGCCTGTAAGAAGAAGCTCATAGCGGATACGCTCGCTCATCTGCCCCCACCTCCTATCACTTAAAGAGGCGGGCAAACAGGGATTCTCCCGACCGCCGCAATGCTTCATTGGAACTGTAGGCAAAGCTTTCCACCGTTCCGTCCAGATCTACCTCTCCCTTTTCCAGAGTCAGACGGTTCACATGGAGCTCCTTTCCCCGAATCGTCAAAAGTCCCATATCGGTATCCAGCACCACCTCATTTTCATCAAAGGACACACAGTCTGATACTCCGGTAATTCCGGCAGTCTTGCGATCCTGAATGGTGATCCGGTGGGGCCGGATGCTGCCAAGCGTTTCTTCCATACAAAAACCTCCCCATATATTCAGTTTAAGGGCAGTCCCTAAACCTAATATATGGGGAGGCGGGCCATTGTATGCCACAGCCTGTTCCGAACCCCGGCCATCAGACCTTTGACCTACAGATAACGGAACAGTTCCTTTGCTTCATCCTTTTTTACAGTTTCCTGTACATCCAGAACCTCAGCTCTTACAGCCTTTGCTCCGAACTGGATCTCGATAATATCGCCTGTTTTTACATTTAAGGATGCCTTAGCCGGTTTATCATTGACCAGGACGCGTCCTGCGTCGCAGGCTTCATTGGCTACAGTCCTGCGCTTGATCAGGCGGGAAACCTTAAGAAACTTGTCAAGTCTCATGAATTATTTATTAACCTCATCCTTTAATGCCTTGCCGGCCTTAAACTTTGGTGTCTTGGAAGCTGCGATGGTCATAGCCTCGCCTGTCTTGGGGTTTCTTCCCTCTCTTGCAGGTCTCTCAGCAACCTCAAAGTTACCAAATCCAACTAACTGTACCTTGCCGCCGTTTACTAACTCCTCAGTTACAACATCTGTGAACGCTTTAACTGCCTTCTCAGCATCCTTCTTGGAAATCTCTGCCTTCTCAGCAACTGCTGCGATAAACTCTGTCTTATTCATCAATTTTTCCTCCTAGATGACGGGAGTCCTGAAATGAAAGCGCCGCCCGGCGCAGACCCGTTTTAAACAGTCCTTCAGGAATCCGCTTCTTTCGATAATGTCAGTTTTTACCTTATCATTTATATCTGTTTTGTTCAGATTTGTCAAGGTTTTTCAGCCTTCATCCGCTTTATTACTTTAAGTCTTGTAAATTCCTCTCTTTCCTTCTCCTCAAGGGCATTGGAAATGGTTCTGGAAAGCGCTTCATAATGGGGAATTGTGATGTTTTTTAAGGCATTGGCGCGCTTCTGGGTTTTCTTGATGGAATTAGCCAGGCGATAGGCAGAATTTTCCACCATGGAAAGCTTGATCGTAAGCTCCTTCACCCGTTCAAAGTGCTGTCTGGCAATGTCCAGGGACTCTGAAGTGTTATTAAAACCGTAAGCCACCTTCATAGGCCCCTGTTCATGACGCACCAGAGGGATTTCCGTTCCCATAATACTTCGTGCCTTGATCCCTACACCGTCATCTACAGGCATGGACATGCCGATCTCCTGGACATAGTTGATCCCAAGCTCAATATTCGCTTCCTGGAGAGCCTGGTAAGCAGCCGTAAACACAGCGTCGATCTCCGACTGGATTCCCTTTGCCTCATCAATTAACCCCATCAGCTCCCGGATCAGGATATTTCTCTTTTTATCCATAAGACCATAGCCCATAGTGGCAAGCTTCAGGGAATTTTTAGCCGCGATCAGATTTCCTTTGGTGGGAAATGTATTCGGATCCATGCTGCATCACCTCACCTTTTCTCGTAAAACTGATCCAGAACCTTTGTATCAATACGGTCCAGTTCCTCTCTCGGAAGCATCCGAAGAAGCTCCCAGCCGATATCCAGGGTTTCTGTCATGGAACGGTTCTCATAGTGGGTCTGGCCGATAAAACGGCTCTCAAACTCCCGTCCGAATTCCAGATACTTTTTATCAAGAGGCGACAGCTCGTCCTCACCGATTACAGAAGCCAGCGCTCTTGCGTCTCCCACCTTGGCATAGCAGGAGAAAAGCTGGTTTGCCACATCCTGATGATCTGCCCTGGTATAGCCCTCTCCGATGCCGTCCTTCATCAGACGGGACAGGGACGGAAGAACGCTGATGGGCGGATATACAGACTGGCTGTTTAACTGCCGGTCCAAAACGATCTGCCCTTCTGTGATATATCCCGTCAGGTCAGGGATGGGATGGGTAATATCATCATTGGGCATAGTCAAAATAGGGATCTGAGTCACAGAGCCGTGACGGCCTGCCACAATCCCCGCTCTCTCGTAAAGAGAAGCCAGATCACTGTAGAGGTAGCCTGGGAATCCCTTTCTGGAAGGGATCTCACCCTTGGATGAGGAAACCTCACGCAGCGCCTCCGCATAGGAGGTCATATCCGTCAGGATAACCAGAATATGCATCCCCTTCTCATAGGCCAGGTATTCTGCCAGAGTCAGGGCGATCTTGGGAGTGATCAGCCTCTCTACCACCGGATCGTTTGCCAGATTGATAAACATGGCAACGTGCTCGGAAACGCCGCTCTCCTCAAAGGTTCTGCGGAAGAAATCCGCCACGTCATGCTTTACGCCCATAGCTCCGAAAACAATGGCAAAGGACTCATCCGAACCTTCTCCCAGAGACGCCTGCTGTACGATCTGGGCTGCCAGCTGGTCATGGGGAAGGCCGTTTCCTGAAAAGATCGGCAGCTTCTGTCCCCGGATCAGGGTCGTAAGCCCGTCAATGGCGGAGATGCCTGTGCGGATGTAGTTTCTGGGATATTCTCTGGAAACGGGATTTAAGGGCTGTCCGTTGATATCCAGACGCACATCGGAAATAATGTCTCCCAACCCGTCAATGGGTTCTCCGATTCCGTTAAAGGTCCGTCCCAGCATCTCCTCAGACACGGCAATCTCCATAGGATATCCCGTAAGCCTTGTATGGGTATTCCGCAGAGCCATACCGTCTGTCCCCTCAAAAACCTGAATAATTGCCTTATCTCCATATATTTCGATAATACGGCCGATCTTTTTCGTGTTTCCGGCTACGGTCATTTCCACGATCTCATCATATGCCGCATTCTGAACGCCCTCCAGAACCACCAGAGGGCCATTGATCTCACTTAAACCTAAATATTCAACTGCCATCTGAATCCTCCTTATGCGTTGCGCTCCACTACATTTTCATAGAACCGGTCTACCTGGGTCTTATACTCGTCAAACAGATCCAGACGGTCATTAGGTACATCGTACTTGATGGAAATGATACGGTCAAAAATAGGATCCTCCTTCAGGACGGACATTGGCATACCCATGGAAATCAGGGTCTTTGACTTCTTGTACAAATATAAAATAATCTCCATCATCTTAAACTGCTTCTTAAGGGGTACAGAGGTATCCTCTTTATGAAAGGCATTCTGCTGCAGAAAGCCCAGACGGATCACTCTGGCAATCTCCAGGACCAGCTTCTGATCATCCGGCAGAACATCAGAACCAATCAGCTTTACAATCTCCATCAGGCTGCTCTCCTGTGTCAGAAGAGCCATGAGACGGTTGCGGTAATCTACAAACTTCTGGTCTACGTTGTCCATATACCAGGAGGACAAATCATTTACATACTCGGAATAGCTGGTAAGCCAATGGATCGCCGGAAAATGCCTTGCATAGGAAAGACTCTTATCCAGTCCCCAGAAGCAGCGCACAAAACGCTTGGTGTTCTGGGTCACAGGCTCAGAGAAATCGCCGCCCTGGGGTGACACAGCTCCGATAATCGTTACAGAGCCTTCTGTTCCATTTAAATTGCGCATCATGCCTGCTCTCTCATAAAAGGCAGACAGACGGGATGCCAGGTAAGCCGGGAATCCCTCCTCTGCAGGCATCTCCTCCAGACGGCCGGAAAGCTCTCTGAGCGCCTCAGCCCACCGGGAGGTAGAATCGGCCATAATAGCCACATGATATCCCATATCCCTGTAATACTCAGCCAGGGTCAATCCGGCGTACAGGCTTGCCTCACGAGCCGCCACAGGCATATTGGAAGTATTGGCGATCAGTGTGGTGCGGTCCATCAGAGGATTTCCGCTCTTTGGATCGATCAGTTCTGAAAACTCCTCCAATACCTGAGTCATCTCATTTCCGCGCTCGCCGCAGCCGATATAGATGATCACATCTGCATCGGACCACTTGGCGATCTGATGCTGTGTCATTGTCTTTCCGGTTCCGAAACCGCCGGGAATAGCAGCCGTACCTCCCTTTGCCAGAGGGAACATGGTATCCAGGATACGCTGTCCCGTAATCAGAGGGCGGGTAGCCGCAAAACGCTTGGCAGCGGGCCTTGGCACACGGATGGGCCACTTCTGGGTCATGGTCAGCTCCTTCTCAGAACCGTCCATCAGCTGAACTTTTACAAGCATATCATTGATCGTATACGATCCGTCCGGAACCACGTCAATGACATAGCCCTCCATGTCCGGCGGAACCATGACCTTGTGTACGATCGCTCTTGTCTCCGGCACCTCTGCAATGATGGTTCCCGGCATCAGCCGTTCGCCCTTTTTCACTGTAATATGTGTATCCCATTTTTTGGAAGTATCCAGCGAGTCCACACTGATGCCCCGGCTGATGGAGTAACCGCTGTGCTCTGCGATCTTGCTTAAGGGCCTCTCAATTCCATCAAAAATATTACTTAGAATACCCGGAGCAAGGGTAACGGACACAGGCGCTCCCGTCCCGGTGACAACCTCTCCCGGCTTTAAGCCGCTGGTCTCCTCATAGACCTGGATCGTTGTCTTTTGTGAGGTAAGTCCGATGACTTCGCCTACCAGATTTTCCTTTCCAACGTACACCATTTCGTTCATCTGGAAACCGGGATCTCCCTCCAGAGAAACCACAGGGCCGTTGATGCCGTAGATCACACCTGTCTTCGTCATTTACTTACCTCCCAAATGAAATGTAAAATCATGTCTGGCTTCCTTTAACTTGGTGTCAAAGGAATGATCGATCAGAACATGCTTGGACGGGATCACAGCCCGGATCCCCCCGCTGAAGGAATACTCGCTGATCTTTACCGTCACGTTATTGTGGAGAGCCAGTCTGCGGGCCTTATCCTCATCAGAGGGATCCATATAAACGATCAGCGCCTCATCTCCTGCGAATTCCTTAGCGCTCCGGATCTGCCGTTCCAGAAGCTCCTGATACTCTCTTGTTTCCATAAAATTCGCCAGCATATCCTTTACTTCCACGAACAGCTTATCCTTAAGCTCCTCCTGTCTGTGGCTTATTTCACGCTTTAAATCCAGCTGTCCGATGGAAAGCTTTTTATTTTTTTCACGCTCCAGCTTTTCCTTCTGGGCCTCCTCCTGCATGGCAGCCCTGCGCTCTGCCTCTGCCTTATGCTCCTCAAAGGCCGCGTCCAGCGCCCGGACGCAGTCATCCAGCATACGGGCGCTTTTTTCTCTGGCATCTGTCATGCAGATTTCCTGAAAATGCTTCAGTTTTTCTTCTGTTGTCATGCGATTCACCTGCTTTCTCTGAAAAAATGTGCCTGGGCGGCTGCGCCCTACAGCTTCAGTCCAATGGCTTCGTTTACATAAGAGGTGATAAAGTCCGGCTTGCGGCCGGTACCATGGCGGTCCGGGATCTCCACGATCAATGGAAGCCTGCGTTCCAGCTTTACATTATCGATGATCTCCGGAAATTCCCTGCCGAACTTCTCTGTCAGCAGGATAATGCCTATATCCTTATCGGCCAGGACCTTATCCAGTTCCTGTTTCAGTTCCTCCCTCTCATGTACCACAGCCCCTTCAACACCTGCCAGCCTCATGCCGGTCCAGGTGTCGATGTTGTCGCTGATCAGATACATTTTCATTACAGCTTACCAAGGATCATAAAGGAAATGATCAGACCGTACAGACACACACCTTCGGCAAGACCTACGAAGATTAAGGATTTACCAAGAATCGAGCTGTCCTCACTGATAGCTCCTAACGCTGCGCTGGCTGCAGCAGATACTGCAATACCGCCGCCCAGACAGGAAAGACCAGTTGCAAGAGCTGCAGATAAGTAACCCATACCGGCTGCAGATGACGCTGAACCGGCTGCGGAAGCCGCTTCCTCTGCCGCAAATGCATTTCCGTTAAACATCAGCACAGCCGCGATCACCATGGTGCCAAAGAAAAGAAACAGATTTGCTCCCAGAGCTGTCTTATAGCGTCCTCTTGTCTTCTCTCCTGCCGCAAATGCTCCAAAGGGAACTCCGATACTTAAAATAAGTGCTGCGCTCAATGTGATCTTAACTAATAAACTCATAATTTTGTTCTCCTTATATTGTAATTTTTTACATTTTCCTATCTTCCATAAGGCTCAAATGCCCGTCCGCTGCCCCGGTAGAAACGGCTGAACAGCTCATAATACTCCAGACGAAGCACCTGGATCCCCACGATCAGTCCCTCCATACCGCAGACAAAGAGGTTGCCGCCGATGACGATGCCCCAGTTGGGATCTCCCGCCTCAGCGCCAGCAAGCATCAGCACCACCTGCATCATGGCTGCATGGCTCACTGCAAAGGCGCCCACACGGACAAAAGAAAGTGTGTTGGAAAAATAGCTTAAAAGCACTTCAAAGAGCTCGAAAATACCCTGAGTGATAAACATTCCCACACCGCCGGATATCTTCTCGGATTTCTTTTCCACCATAGCTGTCAGAGGCTCCTTAAAGAATATCACAGCCAGAGGGATCACAAACATAATAACCAGAACAATCGTAGCAGGAAGGGCTTTTCCGCTCATATACAGCACGATCACGCTTGCCAGAGCCGCATAAAAGACAAGGCCCGCAGCGCCGTTCGTATCAAACCAGAGTTTTTCCGTATCATGGACTCTGGCGCTGTTTATGATATTGAGGATCATGCACAAAAGAATAATACCCATACCGATCGCAATCGCAACCACAAACACGGTGTTCAGACGGCCGATAAAGGGCAGGTCTGTCATTGCCTCCTGAGGACGCAGCCATATGGCGTCTATGATATCCTCAAAACCGAAGATGCTGCCGAAAAGGAAGCCGAAAATCGTTGAGAAGAAGCCGCAGCAGGAAATAATGCCCGCCAGACGCACCTTCTTAAATCGATACAAAAGAAAGCCTCCTATGAGAAGACAGAGTCCCTGTCCCGCATCTCCAAACATAAATCCAAACAGAATGGAATAAGTAATCCCAATGAGGATCGTCGGGTCGATCTCATTGTAGGAAGGAAGTCCATACATCTCCACATACATTTCAAAGGGCTTAAACAGTCCCGGATTCTTCATCTTGGTCGGAGGGGTGCTGGTAATATTTCCCCGGTTGTCCTCTACAATACAGAAGGTATTCTCATCCCCCTCAATTTCCTTTCTGAGGGCTCTGGCGTCGCTTTCGGACATCCAGCCGCAGAGAATATAGAAGTTATTGGAATTGTGCATGGTGCAGGCTGCCAGCTTGCGCACGTCAAAATTGATCCCGAAGCGCTCCAGCCGTATCCATGCTTTTGTAAGCTCTTCTTTTTTATCCTCCAGAATCGTCTTTACCGCCTGTTCTGCCTCTAACTTCTCGGCCTCCAATGCCTGGATCTTTTCTTCCAGAACATGCTCTGCCTCCAGCGGCGTGCCTTCATATTCATCCGGCAGGAACACACGCTCAAAATGCATAGAAGCATAGATCGCGTCGATTTTTTCCGACAGCTTGTCCGGTACAAAATATACAAACCAGACATATTCTGAATCCTCCAGACACTTAAACATAACGGTGTCTATTGTATCATATACATAATTATTGATCTTATCATAATACTCTCTGGTAACGCGTCCGAAGCGGAACTTGATAAACTTAAAGCCCAGGATCTCCCGCAGGCTGTAGTTCAGCTCCGTAAAGGGAGCCACCCGGTCCTTGGACTTTTTCAATGCCTCGATCTGGATCAAAAGCTCCTCTCTGCGGTCTGTCAGTTCCTTTAACTCTTCACTTAAGCGCTCCACAAAAGCGGACGCCTCCTGAATGTCTGGCAGAGTTTCCTCTCCGGACCGTTTTACCTCCGGCAGCTGTCCTCCAAACCGCTGCATCAGGCTTCTGGCCATGGCCAGCTGATCCCTGTACGGATTAACTTCAATATACGGTCTTAAGTTTTTTACCGTTTTCAGCTCAGAAAGAGCATTTTCCAGGTGGATCTCATATCGGGACAGATAGGTATCCGCCACCCGGTCAATATCCTCTCTGGGGCCGGTAATACTTAAGAACTTCATCTTTTCGATCACGTTTTAAAACCCCCTTTATATGCCGGCCGCCACTCCGTAGCGGATCCGCTCAATGGTAGTAATGATTTTCTCAATCTCCCTCTCTTTAAAATACAGGTATGAATTGAGTACAGACGCAGAATAAGGCTCCTTCCTGCTGGTAAGCTCATAAATACGGTCTATCACTTCCCTGCAGGGTTCTTCCAGGCTCTGTCCTTTTTCCAGGTTTCCCAGATCCAGCCGTCCGTACCAGCTGTTTCGGATCAGCGCGTAAACCTGCTCCACATCTTCTGCCTGGGCCATAGCCCGGATCTCTGTTTTTTTCAGATGAAGGCTGATCGGAATGATCATTGCATAAATTTCGCCCTCAGGCAGATGGTAATACTTCTTTGCCCGGCAGATCCACTGCAGGTTCAGCATATCCATCCGGGTACCGAAGCACTGGGTCAGATCCTTTTTTTCCTGTCCAGAAAGATATTTTTCCTTTATTTTCCACACCGTTTTAAAATACAGCATATCCACCGCTGTCTCACACGCCGGAAGAACTGCCTGTCCCTTCTGCCGCAGGCTTTCCAGCGGACTGTAGTAAATCGTACCCTTCAGACCCGAAATCACCTCATCAATAGAACGGCACTGAGAAAGCTGGGCCAGATCCACAGAAGAATGGCGGTCAAAAAACTCCTTAAAACCCGACAGATCCTGAGCGGCCTCACGGCGTCCGGCTCCGTTTCTCAGGCAGGTCTTTACGATCCCTATTTCATAATGCATGAAATACAGGTCTAAAAACCGCCTCTGTTTCATATTGGCAAACTGATACAGACTTGCAAAGTCCTCGTACTGAGCCAGGTTCAAAAGCTGTTCAATCCTCCCCCTGTGGAGTTCTTTATCCTCAACACCGGAAAAAATCTTCTCATACGGCGGCAGGGAGCGAAGAAAACGGACTGCCTCAGGAACGCTTTCCAAAGCGGCCATCTGTTCAAACTGTTCCGGCTTAATACGCCACCGTTCCATAGCCCTTATCTTGGTAGAAATGCCGCTGTAATGAATCAAGCTTCCCATAGGCTCACTCCTTTATCATGCTCCGAAAGAGGCTCTCTGCATACAATTTATGCTGTTTCTCATAAGTTTCCTCCAAACGGGCGATCATGCCCCTGGCATCAGCGGCCTGCTTATCCAGTTCCTCCTGCATCTCCTGCTCCATCTGCTTCTGGATGCATGAAATGCGCGCAGCTGTTTTTTGCTCCAGTTCTCTGTCAAAAGCCGCCGTTTTCTCTTCCATTTCCTTTGCAAGAGCCTTCTTTCGGACTCCTGCATCATCCATTAAAGATCCGGCGGCTTTCTCAATGTCAGATAACCGGTCAATTATTTTGTCCATTTTTACGCCTCCTTTTTATATTCCCTTATAATACTCTTTTTTTCTGAAATTACCAGTGGCATTTTGTAGAATAAATAAATTTTTAACAAAATTTTTTTCAGAACAATACAAAAAAAGATATGCCCTCCCTTTTCCATGAATGACATATCTCCTTTAATTTCAAATATCTGGAAATTTTCTGCTACTGAGCCTGAACTTCTGCTGCGTCTGTTCCACTGGCGCTTTCTGCATCCTCTTCGGAAGAAGGCTCACTCTCCGAAGCCTTTTTCTCAATGTACTGGCTGGAAACATAAGCCTCCTGTCCGTCATAGTTAATCACAGTCCAGTCATTATTATACCGCTTTACATAATCCACCTCTGTGCCCTGAGAAAGCTGTACCAGAATACGGCTGCTGGTGGACGGCTCTGTACGAACATTTACGCTGTTGCCTGTCACTACATAACGTTCAGCCTCCGGCTGCGTCTCCGGTTCTGTCTCAGGCTCTGTTTCCGGCATACTCTCAACCGTCTGTGAGCTTTCAGTGGGAGCTGCCGTATCTTTAACCTCATCCTTTCCAGGACGGAGCATCTGGATCACTACGATCAGAAGGATCACCACCAGGAGCGGAATCAGAAGACGCCACAGATAAAACAGCGGTGATACTCCCCTGCGTTTTCTCCGTCTGACATTTGGATTTCGCTGTCCGGAGCTGTAACCGGAACGTCCGGTCTGGGTTCTCTGCCCCTGGACAGGCCGGCTGCCTCCCGCACGGTTTCCAGCAGATACAGGCCTCTGGCTTCCCCTCTGTCCAGTACGTTCCCGGCCTCCTCCGGAAGATATTCTCTGGATCCGCCCCCCTCCGGAAGCGCCGCCATCATGAGAAAAAGCATGAACCTCCTGGGTTAAAAGCTGGTATGCCTGATTGGCATTATACGCTGTATTGTCATTTTCATGCACCGCCTTATTCCCAAGAATGCGGATGGTATGGTAATTATCTTTTGTCGTCTTATTGATCCAGCCGCCTTCATACAGCTGGTCAATGGTATCTGACAGATCGCCCTCCACCAGACAGGCCTTCTCCGCCATACAGCGAACCATGCACTCTAATGTCTGTCTTGCTTTTACCATCACCAGATTATAATTTTTATTCACAATCAAACGTTCTGCCTCTTTGACCCCCTGCTGGATCTGCTGCCAGCTGGTGGTATGCTCCAGGTTTGACATATCCCTTCCTCCTTTGTATCAGCAGATTTCTACAGAAACTCTCTGTGTTCATATTATACCTTATTTATATTGAAATTGCACTAGGAATTGGAAGGATTTTATGAAGGAACTATATGATCATATCCTAAAAATATACCTTGAAACCGTTTTTCTCGTTTTTGACAGGCTTCCGCCTGCGTTTCACAGTTGCATTTCCCCCATTTGAATGTTAAAATAAGTCCGATCATCCTTACAAAAACCGCAGTCTGCGGATAAAACAACTACACTTCCCTGCGGTTTGACCGCAAAGAAAGACGAGGACATACATCTATGCGTTTAAGACATATTCCCGGGGCAGAGGAAACCATCACCTCAAGTCCCTATGTGATCCAGGAACCGGCCCTCCACAAAGGAAGCTGGAACCAGGTATTCGGAAATGACCATCCCATCGAAATAGAGGTAGGAATGGGAAAAGGGCGCTTTATCATGGAGCTGGCTCAGAAAAATCCCCATATCAACTACATTGGAATCGAACGGTATTCCAGCGTACTTCTGAGAGGCCTGCAGAAAAGAGCCGGACTGGAACTGGATAACATTTATTTCCTCTGCATTGACGCAAAGGCCATGGCTGACTATTTCGCCCCCGGCGAAGTAAACCGCATCTATCTAAATTTCTCAGATCCGTGGCCTAAGGATCGTCACGCCAGACGCCGCCTTACCTCTCCCGATTTCATGGCTGTCTATGACCAGATTCTTGCCCGCGACGGCGTGATCGAGTTTAAAACAGACAACCGGGGACTTTTCGATTACTCCCTGGAAGCTATCCCCCAGGCTGGCTGGCAGATCAAGGCCCATACCTTCGATCTCCACCACAGTCCCATGAATGAGGGAAATGTAATGACAGAATATGAGGAAAAATTTTCCTCTATGGGAAATCCCATCTGCAAGCTGGTAGCAGCCAGGGAAATCCCGGCATATGATAAAGAATAAAGCAGACTCCAAAAAGCCCCGGCGCCGGATCTTCCTACAGATAAATCCGGATACCGGGGCATCAATATCATTTATAGAAAGAAGGTTTATGACTTTTATGCTTCTTCCTCCATGTTTTGTAAAAAAACTCCAGCGCGCCACCTGCGACCGGCGGGATCTGGATCGGCGTTTCCTTCACCTGAGCAAATGCTTTAAGGAAGTGGAAACAGCATTAAACTGCAAAAAGAAAAAATAATCCTACAGCCTGTTCACACTTGTTTTCAGACACAAAAAAAGTCCGACCCCGCAGCTTCCATTATCTGCAAAATCAGACCTTTTAATGCGCCTCCAGGGACTCGAACCCTGGACAAATAGATTAAGAGTCTACTGCTCTACCAGCTGAGCTAGAGGCGCATTTTCCTGAACACAACGAGTATTATAGCTCAGGCTGAGAGAGTTGTCAACTACTTTTTTTATTTTTCGACAGAATAATTTTTCCCGGCTTCTACGCCTCCTGTCTCATTCGCTCTATGATGGCATTGGCCCTGCGGTATACCTCTTCAGGATCTTCTCCTATAAAGAAGGTTCCGTCCTCGTACCGGACTGTTCCGTCAATCATAACCAGCTTTACATTCTGCTTGCTGCCGCTGTAAACCAAATTTTTTACGATATTATTGACAGGCTGCATATTAGGCTGGTGCAGATCGATCAAAACCAGATCCGCCAGTTTTCCTTTTCGGATGCAGTCGCAGTCTGTAAGCCCCATGGCATAAGCGCCGCCCACACAGGCCATCTTGAGCACTTCCTCCGCAGGCATGGCGGAAGCATCATTTTCGCGAAGCTTTGTAAGGCCTGTAACCAGAAACATTTCACGGAACATATCCAGACAGTTATTGCTGGCAGGTCCGTCTGTTCCGATCGCAAGACGAACTCCCTTTTCAAGCATCCGGTTCAGCCTGGGGATTCCGCTTGCCAGCTTCACATTGGAACCGGGATTGGTAACAATGGTCATGTCATGCTTTTTAAAGATATCCATATCCTCGTCTGTGATGTGGACACAGTGATAACCGCCTCCGCCGTATTCAAACATTCCCAGAGAATCTAAAAATGCAGTCGGCGTCATCCCATAGCGCTCCAGACATCCTTCTGTTTCACCCTTTGTCTCTGAATTGTGGGTAAACACAGGAGCCTTATACTTGTGAGCCAGATCTGCTACCGCCTCCAGAATCTTCCGGCTGGTGGTATACTCTGCATGAAAGCCCAGCTGATAGCTTACCAACGGATCATAGGAATTGAATTTCAGATAATCCTCCTCCAGCCCCTCAGGAGATGACACAAAATCATTCAGCCCGCTTACTAAAACGGTTCTGAAACCACTTTCCACACAGGCTCTTGCCATTTCCTCCGGCCAGGGATACATATCAAAAGCTGCCGTCATGCCGCTGGTCAGATACTCCATTACAGCCAGTCTGGACAGCCAGAATGCATCTCCCGGCTGCAGCTTTGCTTCCATAGGAAATACCTGAGTATGGAGCCAGTCCATAAGCGGCAGGTCATCTGCATAGGAACGCAGAAACGTCATAGCGGAATGAGTATGGGCATTTTTAAAGCCCGGCATGAGAAGATTGCCATTTCCATCGATTTCACGATCCCAGACAGGAGGGGTGATAGCATCCGTATTGGCATCTCCCATAAAAGCGGACGGGCCTGCATAGGAAATCCTGTTTCCTTCCACCCAAACCTCTCCTGGCACCACATCCATAGTTCCATCCATTGTCAGAAGACGGATATTGTAAAAGCGTGTATTCATAGCCCTTCTCCTATTTCTTAATTTTTATCAATATTGTATCATATCTTGATTTTCATGTACATAAAAAACTGCCATACCACGTTGCGGTACAGCAGTTTCTGCCTTTCTAAAACTGTTCCTGTGCATCTAATAAATACTGTACATAAAATGCAGCTCCATTAACCAGCGCATCCTCATCCAGATCAAACCGTTCATGATGCAGTGAATAAGAGCAGCCTTTTGATTCATTGCGGCATCCCACAAATGCATACACACCGGGGAAGCGTTCCAGAAAATAGGAAAAGTCCTCTCCTCCCGGAGTGCCAGCGTATTTCACCAGCCCCTCTTCTCCCAGAAGCTTTTTTACAGAACCTGCCGCGATCTCACTGCAATGCTCATCGTTGATCGTTGCCGGAATATCACAGTAATAATCGAATTCATAATCTGCCCTGTACGCTTCACAGGTAGACTTTATAATTCTCTCAATCATTCCCGGCAGCTGTTTGCGAAGCTCCGGATTGAAGGTTCTCACAGTTCCGCTTAATTCTGCTGTCTCTGCAAAAATATTGGCCATGGTTCCGGAATGGAAGGTACAGATACTTACTACCACTGTATCCATAGCATTCGTTTCCCTGCTGGCAATGCTCTGAAGAGCATCCACTACTTTTGCACCTACATAAATGGGATCCACTGCATAATGAGGCATTGCTCCATGACCGCTTCTGCCCTTAATTGTGATATTCATAAACGCAGCCGAGGTATATCTGGGACCGGGATCTACAGAAATAGTTCCAGCATCCAAAAATGGGAAAATATGCATTCCACAAACTGTATCCAGATGTCCCACTCTTCCAGTCTCCAACATTTTTAGTGCGCCGTTTGTTTTCTCTTCAGCCGGCTGAAAAATCAGTTTTACTGTACAGTTCAGCTCGTCCCTGTGATCAGACAATACTTTCGCCGCTGTCAAAAGCATACTGATATGCCCGTCATGACCGCAGGCATGCATCACCCCGTCGTTTTCAGAACGGTACGGCAGTTCCTTCACTTCTTTTATGGGAAGCGCATCAATATCACAGCGAAGACCAATCACCGGATGATCCTTTTTTCCCTTTAGTGTCGCTATGGTTCCCGTTCCCACAACCTCTTCATAGGGAATCCCCATTTCATCAAGCTCTCTGCGTATCCGGGCCGCTGTTTCTGTTTCCTGCCAGCTCAGCTCCGGATGGCGGTGAAATTCCCGCCGCATGGCAACAGCATAATCTTTATATTTTTTAACTTCTTCCAGTACGTTCACAGCAAGTTCTCTCTCCCCTCTTTACGTTCTTTTAAAACGGACCATATCCGGTCTGTACTGCAATAAACAGGAATACCAGCTGCAGAACCAGGAACATACCATGCAGCGGCAGAATAAATTTATACCAGCTCTTTAACGGCACCTTGCCCAGAGACAGATAAATCAGCAGCGTTCCGTTTGTAAACCAGAATGTGTTAGAAATACCATCACCAAACTGGAAAGCCAATACGGCAGTCTGGCGGGTAATATTCAGCATATCTGCCAGAGGAACCATAATCGGCATAACTGCGGTTGCCTGGCCGGAGCCCGATGGAATCAATGCATTGATAAAGAAGTTTACCACAAACATACCGACTGTACTCACATATGCGGATGCACTTCCCATCAAACTGGAAAGTCCGTGTACCAGCGGATCAATCAGACCGCCATTGGTCATGGTCCACTGTACCGCTCTTGCAACACCGATAATCAGAGCTCCTACGAAGGCTCCTCTCATTCCATCCAGAATCATATTGATGGCATCTTCCATTTTCACCCTGTTAATAATAGCTACAATAACACCGCCCACCATAAAGGTAGTTGCCATCTCAGTATAAGACCAGCTCAGCTTCAGAATTCCATAAATTGTAAAAAGAATAGATACGCCCAGAACAACGAAGGAAACTTTCTTTGGAAGGTCAAATTTCAAACTGGGATCAACCGGTATTCTCAAAGAAGAGGTATCTACATCCTTCACCAGACTCTTAGAAGGATCTGCCTTTACTTTTTTGGCATATCTCATTACCCAGAACAGACTCAGCGCCCATACACAGCCCAGAGCCGCAAAACGCAGCTCCCATCCGGAGAACATGGGAAGCTCTGCAATTGTATGAGAAATACCTACCGTATACACATTAAAAGGAGCAACCGCAAAGCTGATTAAACAGGCAAAGCCGGAAATTGCCATTCCCACAAGGGAATCATATCCCAGTGAAATAGCCAGAGATATAATAATCGGAACGAAGGGGATAATATGCTCACTCCATCCCAGAATGCCTCCAAAAATGAAGAACACAATCATAACTACAGCAATAATCATCTGGCTGCTGAGTTTTTCCGATACACGGAGTACACTATTAATTGCTGCTCCTACCGTATCTGTCCGCTTATAAATCTCTACAATACCGCCGATGATCATAACGCAGAACATCATATTGGCTGTCGCCGTTAACCCCTCCGGAATTGAACGGAACAGATTAAAGAAAGAGATGGGGGTTCTTTCCACAGCGTGGTAGCTGTCTGCCATAACGCGGGTTACTCCATTTACCGTCTCCCTGTCATACGCCCCTGGTACTACAAAATAAGATGCAATTGCACAGGCCAGAACCATTAATACTAACGGTATAAACGGATTCAGCGCCTTGCCTGTTTTCTTTTTTTCATTTTTCATCTGTTTCCCCTTTCTCCGGTCAGAAATACCGAAGGATATTTTCCGCCAGATCCAACATTATCTTTATGTCTTTTACCTCTACATATTCCCTCGTGCTGTGTGAATAATAAATGTTCATCCCAATAGGAATCGTCCTGATTCCCAGCCGGTTTGTGCAGGTTGCATCAAGAATTCCAAAGGAACGGGCAGGCCGCATCTGCAGTCCGGTCATTTCATAAATACGCTCCAGACGTTTCAGCATATCCTTATTTTCACTGTAATCCGTTTCCGGCAGATCCATCTCTTCCCGCACGCTGCATCTGCATCCCATCTGCGCCGCTGTATCCTTTATGATTTTCTGAAGAAACGCGTTGGTACGATCCAGCAGCTCCTGTCCAAAGCTTCGGATCTCCACATCAAATCTTGCATACTTTGGAATCGCATTCGACTGTGAAAGAGAAACCAGATCAAATACATTGATGGTCTGGTCTTTACTGACCTGACCGGTAGGAATCTGATGAATAATCTCTGCCGCTGTCTTTAATGCATTGATTCCCAGTTCCGGATCCCGGATCACATGAGCCTCCTGTCCGATCAGCTCCACATGAAGATACATCCGAGACGGAGTACACATCAGCACTTCTCCTGTCACATAATGATCGATAACAATTGCCTCTTCACTGTCAATTCTGGAATAATCCGCATACTTTGCCCCAAGAAGCCCCAGCTCCTGGCAGACAGTAAACAGCATCTCCACAGGCCGGTTCATCTCTCCGGCACGAAGCAGCCTGCTGACAGCCTCCATCACCACCGCTATAGCCAGTTTACCGTCTGCACCCAGAACACTGTTGCCCCGGCTTTGAATACGTCCATTTTCAATATAGCTCTCCACATTATTTCCCGGAACTACCGTATCCAGATGAAATACGAACAGAAACGGTTTTTTATCTGGCTTCCCCGGTACTTTTGCCAGAATGTTCCATCCGTCTGTCACAATCTGATGATCCAGCTCCTGTCTTTCAAACGGAATGCCCAGTTCTGTCAGCTCCCGCTCCATATATTCACAGAACGCCCTTTCATTATGGGTTTCACTGGCACAGTCCACATAACGCATAAACCGCAAAACAGTCTCGTCTATTGCTCTTCCCTCCTTTCCTTCTGAAATACTTCACTCCGGCTTTTTCTTCACACTTTTTTAAGGTGATTTTATTTTAACATTTCCATATCAGATTTACTATTGTCCAAACCATGTAATATCTCCCGCTATTTTTATGCATTTGCACAATTTATTCCGTATATCTTGCAGTTTTTGCGCCATTTTATTATAATATATGAAAAATCATTGGAGGAAACCCGTGATTAACCATAAAATAACCTGCCAGATTATAGAAAAACTGCAGGAGCGATTTTCGCTCCCCATCAGCATATGCGACCTCAGCGGCCGCACCATTGCCTCAACCGAGCCATCCTGTATCGGAGAAATGAATCTTCTTGCCATTGAATCCCTGAATCTGAACGCCAAGGTTACAACAGCACCCGGAACATACTTTCAGAATGCCAGTACAGCAGTTCCTCTCCGCCTTCAGGGAAGCCGTATAGGCGCTGTTGTTATAGAACCCAGCAGCTCTGCCAACCTTCATATGGCAGAACTGTTGGGCAATACCATAGAACTGCTTTACGAAGAACTGCTTTCCTTCCAGAAACGCCAGAATCAATCCCAGGAACGCAGCCAGTTTTTATTCGAATGCCTCCACCAGCAGGCCCCCTATACAGAAAATTTTATCAAGCGAGGTGAATTTTTTGGTATACAGCTAAAGGGGAAGCAGACCCTTATCCTGATGGAGAGAAAAACCGATGACCAGTTTACCTCCATCTCCATGCTCCAGAACCTTCTGGATGAACACGATATTATCCTCCCTCTTTCAGAAAATCAGGTTCTTCTTGTTTTAAAAGAAAACGTAACTTTTGAAAAAAAATATCACCGCATCCTCTCTGCCGCCGCAGACTGCCATATGGGCATCTGTTCGGGGGAAATGCATCTGAATACCGCTTACCAGGCCGCTCTGGAAAGTCTGAAGCTTGGGAAGGCTTTATTTCCAGATGAACACCTGCATTCATATGACAAAATGAAGCTGGCTATCGCCTTATCCAAAACTGCCGTTCCCGGACTGGAGCAGGAATTTCAGCAGCTTTGCAGACAAGGCAAAAATGCCCAGCTGGCTGAAACGGCAGTTGCCTATCTCCGTTTAAACGGGGATATACAAAAAATCTGTGAACATCTCCATATACACAGAAACAGCATCCCCTACCGCCTGCACCGTATTCAGGAGATCTGCGGACGCAACCTGACCAATTCTTATGATATGCTGTGCTTATATGCGTCCTATATCTGCCATATAAAAAAGCAAATTCAGGAAAAATCATAATTTTGCAGGATGTATTTTAACAGTATGCTCTTTTATGTTATAATAATATTTTACACTATTTAAAAACAGGAGAATTTTTGAATGATCTATTTTACTGCAGCCCTGAAGACCCCTTCAATCCCTACGCTGGAGGAAACGCAGGCTATTGTACAGGAAGTCCACGAAGATCTTCAGCAGCTGAAACCTAACGCAATTTTAGAAACCATACGTTCCTGGGCTCCGGGACTTTTATCACTCAGCTATCGCATTCTCTTCGCTGCCATTATTATTATCATTGGCAACCGAATTGCATTTTATCTCCGCCGGTTTTTAAAACGCACCTTTGACCGTATGAATATGGATTTAAGCCTGAGCAAATTTCTTATTTCTCTCGCAAATGCCATTACCTATGCTATTGTTATCTTTATGGCACTGGAAAAAATAGGAATTCCATCGACCTCCATCATCGCATTGCTGGGCTCCGCCACTCTGGCAATCGGCCTTTCTCTGCAGGAAAGTCTGGGAAACTTTGCAGGAGGTATCCTGATTCTGGTCATGCGGCCCTTTGGGATCCATGACTATATTGTATCCGAGGGGGTAGAGGGGCAGGTTTTAAATATCGGCCTTGTATACACTACCCTGCTCACCGTTGACAACCGTCGAATCACCATCCCTAACGGCACCCTGTCAAATGCTGTAATTACCAACGTGACAGCTCAGGAAAAGCGGCGCATTGATCTGACTATAGGCATCAGCTACTCTTCAGATTTAAAACAGGCAAAAGCGATTCTGGAACGCATTTACAGAGAAGATCCTCAAATCATTCAAGATGAACCCATTACTGTTTATGTAAGCGAGCTTGCTGAAAGCTCTGTAATCATTGGTTCCCGTGGATGGGCCGCTACAGAGGATTACTGGAGCGCCCGCTGGCGGATTATCGAAAAAACCAAATTGGAATTTGATGCTGCAGGCATTGAAATTCCTTATAATCAGATGGATGTAAATATTTTTCAAAAAACTATTGACAAATAACTTTCTATCCCCTATAATGTCTATCGTATCACACAACAACACATAGACATGCGCCTCTAGCTCAGCTGGTAGAGCAGTAGACTCTTAATCTATTTGTCCAGGGTTCGAGTCCCTGGAGGCGCACTGAGAGGTCTGATTTTGCAGATATTAGAGGCTGCAGGGTCGGACTTTTCTATTGCGAACATATAATTTTATACATTTTCCATTTATCAATGGCATGCAAGCCTTCCCGCATCAAAACAGGCGGGAGGGCTTTTTTTGTCCTTACAGGAGGTTTTATTATGGAACAGAATCAACGTTTTTTGCTGGAAAAGCCGGTTTTTCCTCTTCTTGTTTCCATGGCAGTGCCTGTGATGCTGTCCATGCTGATCAATTCTCTCTATAACGTTGTAGACAGTATCTGGGTATCGAGACTGGGCACAGATGCCATCACTGCCGTTTCACTAGCCTTTCCTCTTCAGAATATCATCATGGCTCTTGGAGTGGGCTTGGGCGTAGGTGTCAGCTCCTTAATTTCCATGAGTCTTGGAGCAGGAAACAGGAACAAGGCCGATCATCTGGCATCTGCCGGCCTCTCTCTGGCCCTGATACACTGTCTGTTATTTATTGCTCTGGGCATTTTTATTACAAGACCATTTCTTGGGATGTTTACAGATAATCCCCAAATATTCGAATGGGCCTACAGCTATACGTTCATTGTGCTCTGTCTCTCTTCCGGTCAAGTTCTGCAAATGTACATGGAAAAACTCTTTCAGGGTGTAGGGCGGATGAAAACCACCATGTTTCTCATGGCAAGCGGCTGTCTGATCAACATTGTTTTAGATCCGATCCTTATTTTCGGCTGGTTCGGCGCTCCCGCCATGGGTGTATCCGGCGCTGCCGTTGCAACAGTGATCGGCCAGTTTGGGGCGTTGCTTCTATATATTCTTGTGTATTTAAAAACCAATCTGGGCGTATCCATTCGGCCCAGACTTATGAATCTGAACCGCGAACTGATTCGTTCTATTTATAGTATTGCAATTCCATCCAGTCTGCTTTTAGCCATGCCTTCCCTGTTAACCGGCATTTTAAATGGAATCCTGACTACCTTTGGAAGCGTCTATGTAGCAGCCTTTGGACTGTATTTTAAGCTCCAAACCTTTGTAAACCTTCCCTGCAACGGCCTTCTCCAGGGAATGCGTCCCATTATCGGGTATAACTATGGAGCCGAACGCCATGACAGGGTTCGCAGTACCATTCGCTGCAGCCTTGGCCTGGTAACCGTTGTTACACTCACCGGAACAATTGCATCCATTTTCTTTCCCGGCCCGATTCTGCGTATTTTTGATGCAGATCCGGAGCTGATGCAGTATGGGACAGAAGCCCTGCGCATGATCGGGCCCAGTTTTTTGATTTCCTCTGTGGCTTTCATAGCAGCCGGAGTTTTTGAGGCTCTGGGACAGGGACGCCCTTCCCTGATCGTCTCCCTTCTGCGCCAGCTTGTGATCATTGTTCCTCTGGGATGGATCCTCTCACGCTTTATGGGACCCGCAGGCATCTGGATCTCCTTCCCCATAGCAGAGCTTATAGCCGCAGTGATTGCCTGGAAAATGATGGGGAAAATTTATGCGGATCATCCTGAAAATACACATTAACTCATTAACATAAACTCTAAAAAACAAACTCCGCACAGCAATTACGATCATAAACCGATCATTTGCAGTGCGGCGTCCTGTTTTTATCTTATACTTTATTCTGTTTCCCATGTCATATCCATCAGATACTCAAATAGAATAAGAACTCTTGCATAAAAATAATTAGCTGTAAGATTCCGATCATCTAATATTTTATCATCCAAAAGTACAAATGATAATTCTGCCATATCAGCAATCATAGAATGGGCTCCTCCCGTAAAAGCCACCACATCAATTCCATGTGCGCAGGCATCCCGGACAGGCTTAATAATCGTGTCTGTTGTGCCGCTTTTGCTAATAGCAATTACCATTCCTGCCGAAAGGGCATTTCCCTCATATACCTCATAATTATTCGATCCAATGGCACAGTAACCCATAACCAGAAGCTTGCGCACAAAAAAATCCCTTAAGGGGGCACAGAATCCGGTACCTGTAATCAAAATGGGATTATGTCTGTGTTTTTTCAGAAGTTCCGGAAAACGATTCATTTTTTCAAATGGTATCTCTCCGATAAAAGCTGTAATATCTGACTCATGATTCTTATTATTTATCTCATTCTGTACCAGAAATCCCAGTCGATATACCATATCCGTATAACCAGTATATCCCATCTTTTTACTCAGACGGATCAGTGCTGCCGGCGAAACGTAATTCCGTGCTGCAAACTCCCTTACGCTGTACTGTATATTCTGGTCTGCCGCCTCTAAAAGCGACTGAAACATCTGCTGTTCACTTTCATTTAAATGATATTGTTCTGCCAGCTTATAAATATCGTGTTTCATCTCTCATTCCCTCTATTTTATCCCAAACCCATATTTTGTGTAATTTTCACTGAAATTATACGATACTCTGTCCATCTGCGCAACCAATTCTCATTACATCCGATTTCATTAATGAAACATGTTTCAAGCTATGTGAATATGTTTAAAACTATCACAAAATAGTAGATTTTTTTATTCAAAATGATATAATTCAAACATCGAAACGGAATGGCGCCTTCCGACAGAAAACGAATGAAAAAGGAGAATGAATCATGAAAGCAAAAGTTATGAACGCCATGCAGAGCTTTTCCAAAGCTTTGATGGGCCCTGTTCTATTCTTACCTATTGCCGGTATGCTCCAGGCTCTGTCTTCTGTAATGTGCAACACAGCATTTGTATCAGAGGGGGGTATCTTATATACAGCTGGAAAATTTATCAATGGCGGAGTCAGCGCAGTAATCGGCAATCTTGGAATCCTGTTCTGTGTAGGCGTCTCAATGAGTCTTGCAAAAAAGAAAAAAGCGGATGCCGCATTCGTATCACTTGTCAGTTATCTGATCTGGCTTGCAGCCAACTCTCGCTGGCTCAGTGTTGCGGGACTGATGGCGGAAGGTGATACTGCCAGCGCACTCTACGGTACAGGCCAGACGATCTGTCTTGGCTACCATGTAACAGACATGGGCGTATTCCTGGGCATGATCCTGGGCGTAATCGTAGCCTTAGTCCACAACCGCTTTATTGACACTGAATTTAAGGGTGCCATGGCTATGTATGGAAACAGCAAGTTCGTATTTATCGTGCTTCTTCCCATTGTATTAGTGCTGGCACTGGCAGCTGCCTATATCTGGCCTGTTGCAGCTGCAGCAATCAATGCCCTCACAGGCATTATGGCAGGCGCTGGCGCATTTGGAGTATTCCTGTATGGATTTTTAAACCGTATTCTGATCCCTACCGGCCTCCATCATCTGGTATGGTCTCCCTTCCTCTATTCCGCAATCGGAGACAGTATGATCATTGGCGGAGAGCAGATCGTAGGCGCAAAGCCTGTTTTCCTGGCTCTTCTCAGCGACCCTGCTGTTGCTTCCATGCCCGACTCTGCCCGATTCTTAACCTATGGACTTATGAAGACCTTTGGCGTCATCGGTGTTGCTCTGGCTTTCATCGCTACTGCCAAAAAAGAGAAAAAGGCCGCCACAAAGGCTCAGGTTATCCCGGCCACACTTACTGCCTCTTTAGTAGGCGTAACAGAGCCACTGGAGTTTACCTTCCTGTTTGCAGCTCCCATGCTGTGGGTCATCTACTCTGTCATGGACGGACTGTTCCAGATGATCGTATATCTGTTAAATGTCCGTGTCTGTGCTACCAACGGCATTATCGACTTCCTTGTACTGAACCTTCCGGCAGGAATCGGACGGACACACTGGCCTATGTATGTAGTTGCAGGTCTGATTGAGATCGTTGTAATGTATTTCCTCTTCCGTTTCCTGATCGTGAAATTCAACCTGAAAACACCGGGACGCGAAGACGGCGAGGATGTAATCGACCTGGCTGCCAATGCAGCAGCAGTAAAATCCCAGATCCGCTCCGGAAATAAAGCAGAAGCAAAGAAAGAAGCTGATGCTGAAACCGCAGCCCGCATCATCGAGGGACTGGGCGGACCTGACAATATTGAAAATATCGGAAACTGCATGACCCGTCTGCGCGTAGAGGTAAAAGACGCCTCTGTTGTAAAGGATAAAGAATGGTTTGCCCCAACAGGAGCAGCTGGTCTTGTTGTAAAAGGAAATAATATACAAATTATCTATGGCCCTGTTGTCAGCAAAAAACGTTCCATCGTCGAAAAAGCCCTTGGACGTGAAGAATAACTCACTTGTAATCACTCAGGAGGTATATAATGAAAACATTTAAACTTGTCATCGCCGGAGGCGGCAGCACCTACACTCCGGGAATCGTCAAAAGTCTTCTGGTACAGAAAGACCGTTTTAAACTCAATGAACTGGTTCTCTATGATAACAATGCCAAACGTCAGGAAGACATGGGCGTTATCGTCCGCCATGTAGTAGAGATGTTTGATCCGGATGTAAAATTGACTCTTACCACAGACCCGGAAACCGCCATGACAGATGCAGATTTTATCTTTGCACAGATGCGTGTAGGACTGTACGCCATGCGCGAACAGGATGAGAAGATTCCGTTAAGATACGGCGTAGTAGGCCAGGAAACCTGCGGCCCCGGCGGTCTTGCTTACGGCCTGCGTACCATTTACCCTATGGTAGAACTGATTGACTACTGCGAAAAGTATGCAAAGCCTACTTACTGGATCGTTAACTACTCTAATCCGGCTGCGATTGTGGCAAAAGCCACCTTCCGCCTGCGTCCTCATGCCCGCATCCTGAATATCTGCGATATGCCTGTGGCAATCGAGAGAAACATGGCTGAGATTCTGGGCTGTGACCGCCATGATCTGGAAGTAGACTATTTCGGCCTGAACCATTTCGGATGGTTCACCAAAGTGCGCCTCAATGGAACCGACGTAACAGAGGAATTAAAGTCCTATGTGGCAGAAAACGGATATATGCCCAAAAATGAAAAGAGCGATGTAATGCACAGTGATCCCTCCTGGCTTCATACATATGCCAATTCCAGACATATCTGCTCTGCATTCCATGATTATCTGCCAAATACCTATATGCAGTATTATCTTCTGGGCGATGAAGTGGTTGAAAGCAGCAATCCCAACCACACCCGCGCCAACGAGGTAATGGAAGGCCGCGAAAAAAGGATTTTTGATGCAGTAGCAGATTACCGCGCAGGAAAAGAAGTCGATCTGACCAAATTCTTTGGCGGCGTACACGGCGAATTTATCGTAGACGTAGCAATGAGCCTGGCCTTCGACCTGCGCAAGCGCTACCTTGTAATGGTAGAAAACAGGGGGGCGATTGAGAATCTGCCTGACGATGCCATGGTTGAAATTCCTGCCTATATTACAGACCGCGGAGCTGAACCTGTGCGTGTAGGTGAGATTCCTACCTTCTATAAGGGTCTGATCGAGCAGCAGGAAGCAGTTGAAAAGCTGGTAGTTGAGGCAGCCATCGAGCATTCCTACGAAAAAGCACTGATGGCATTTACCCTCTCAAAAACTGTCCCCAGCCTTCTGGTTGCCAAAAAGATCCTAGATGACATGATCGAAGCCAACAAAGAATTCTGGCCTGAGCTTCATTAAATCCTTTTACATCCAAACAAAAGCCATACCAAACCCGCCCGTATCCCGGCAAATGTTTGATATGGCTTTTTTCATAAAGTTTCAACATTGACAACTCTCTTATTACATGATATAAAATAGGTAGTTTATGCGTCTTTTTAATAACGTATGCAGCCCTTAGTGATTTATAAAGGCGCGTTTAAAGGTCGGACTCTGCAGATCGTCAGCAAGCTGCGAAGTCGGGCTTTTTCTTTTATGTGAATCAAAACCATACCCATCCCAAAGGAGGACTTCCCGATATGAAATATCTTCACCGCCTGACCGGCATTCTGATGGCATTCTGCCTGATGATCGTCCTGTTTATCACCTCCATAGAAGCTGTCGTATACTGGACACCCGGATATTTTGAAAAAGAATACACAAAATATGAGGTACTTAAGGATCTTCCTGCCATGACCATGGAAGATCTGTTAGAAGTAACAGATGAGATGATGGATTATCTGCGGGGAGACCGTGAAGATCTTCATGTGATGACCGTCATGGACGGACAGGAGCGGGAGTTTTTCAATGCCAGAGAAATCGCCCATATGGAGGATGTTCAGGGACTGTTTCTGGCAGCCATCTCCATCCGGAGGATATGTCTGGTTCTGTGTGCCTCTGCCCTTGTCTTTATGGCAGTTACAAAGGCTGATATGAAACGCCTTCTTCCTCCTTCCGTCTGCCTGGGAACCGGGCTGTTTTTCGGTCTGATCGCGGCCCTGGCTGCCATCATCTCCACCGATTTTACAAAATATTTTATTATGTTCCACCATATTTTCTTTAGCAACGATCTGTGGATCCTGGATCCGTCCACCGATATGCTGATCAATATTGTGCCTGAAGGCTTTTTTATGGACACAGCCGGACGGATTGCATTTACCTTTGGCAGCCTGTCTCTTATCCTGTTTGCAGTCTGTCTGGCTTTAACTCTGAAACACAAGCACCGCCCATAGGAGTGTAACGTATGAAACGACTTTTTCCCTTTTTTATATGCCTTAGCCTGATTCTGAGCTTTACGCCTATTACAGCTGCGGCAGCCATTCCCTGGCCCACCGGCGTTTCCATTGAAGCAGACGGCGGTATCCTGATGGATGCTGACACCGGAAGCATTCTATATGGAAAAAATGAAAATCAGGCCTATTATCCGGCCAGTATCACCAAAATCCTCACAGCGCTGATCGTACTGGAGGAATGTGAGCTGGATGAAATGGTTACTTTCTCCCATGATGACGTGTACAATGTAGAGGCAGGAAGCAGCTCCGCAGGAATTGACGAGGGCGATGTGCTGACCGTCCGCGACTGCCTCTATGCTCTGCTTTTAGCCTCTGCCAATGAGAGCGCCAATGCTCTGGCCTGTCATGTAAGCGGTTCCAGAGAAGCTTTTGCAGAGCTCATGAATCAAAAAGCCAGGAGCCTGGGCTGTACAGGAAGTAATTTTGCCAATCCCAGCGGCTTAAATGACGAAAATCACTACACCACAGCTCACGACATGGCGCTGATCACACAGGAAGCCATCAAAAATCCTGATTTTGTGGAAATCAGTGGCACACGCAGCTACCAGATGGCGCCTACCAAAAAAAATGCTGAGGGCGGCTATGTTGCCAACCACCATAACATGGTAAAACAAAATACATCTGTTACCTATCCGGGAGCCTTTGCCGGAAAAACAGGATACACCTCCCTGGCAGGAAATACCCTGGTAACCTGTGCCGAACGTGACGGTATTACTCTGATTGCTGTTGTTCTGAACGGCCATCAGTCTCATTACCGGGATACAAAAGCTCTTTTCGACTTTGGTTTTTCCAATTTTCAGTCCTTAAAGGCCGCAGACCACGAAACCACCTACCGCTCTCTGGAAAATGACATGACCATTGCAGGAATGACCGCAAAGGACAGCATTTCCCTGTCCCTTGATCCAGACAGCCGGGTAATCCTTCCCAGGGAAGCCGTATTTTCCGATCTGACTCCCAGTCTGTCCTACGAACTCGGCCAGGATGCTCCAAAACATGCCATTGCCCGCATTTCCTATACCTATGAGGGTCATGAAACAGGACAGGTATATTTGTGCACAACGGCTCAGGTTAACCGGATAAGTGCGCCGGATACGGTCATTTCTTCAGACGCCGCTCTCTCTGAGTCTTCTGATGCAGCCAATCTTTCGACGGCTCCATCGAAAGCATCGGTTCCATCTGAAACAGAGTCCCCCGATCCTGTCCTACAGATCCAAAGGCGCTCTGCACAGCCGGATGCTGCAGGTACGGAAGACAAAGGCACACTTTTTGGCCTTCCCCTGTGGCTGGCAGTCTCTCTTTCCGGCGGTTTTGCTGTTATTCTCGGCGCAGGAATCTTCCTCTTTCTTCATAACAGGCAGAAAGAACAGGAGGATCTGATGCGCCGCCGGCAGAGACGCTTAGAACGGTTAGAAGATATGGGCTTCTCCTCCTCGGATTTTGATCAGATGCTGTCCAAAAAGAGAAGCTCTATACCCTCCTACCGCCCCCGCAGGCGGACAAAAGGGCGCTCGTTCCGAAAAAACCGCCGCAGATAGCCTGTAAACTTTACTACACTGAGATAAGGACTTCCGACCATGCTTCACTCCCATTCCCCTCTCCCCAGAGAACCATTTCACCTGAAACAGTCTGTTGTGGAAACCGTACGGACCCTTCCTACCACCATCATTTATATGGCAGCAGCAACTCTGGTTTCCAGCCTGATGTTTCATTTCACAGACAATCTGATCAATGTATCCATTGTCTATATCCTTGCTATCATCCTTCATGCCCGCGCTACCAGCTGCTACGGCGCAGGCATTATCGCTTCCCTGTACAGTGTCTTTTGGGTAAATTATGCCTTCTCTGTGCCCTACATGAAGCTGAATTTTACTCTCAGCGGCTATCCCCTTACCTTTTTCGGGATGGCATTTATCTCCTGTTTTACCAGCAGCATCTGCATCATGATTTCCCGCCAGACAAATCTGATCCGTGAGCAGGACAAAAAACTGATGAATGCAGAAAAAGAAACCATGAGGGCTAACCTTCTGAGGGCTGTGTCCCACGATCTGAGAACGCCTCTTACCACAATCATAGGCTCCAGCGTTGCCTGTCTCGAACAGCAAAATACCATGACAGCGGAGGAACAGCGTCAACTGATTTCAAATATTGAAGAGGATGCTCAATGGCTCTTAAATATGGTCGAAAATCTCCTGTCCGTTACCCGGATTCAGGATACGGACGGTGCACCTGCTGTGGTAAAGACTGAAGAGCCCTTGGAGGAAGTCATTTCTGAGGCAGTCCAGCGATTTCGCAAGCGCTTTCCCTTGGCTGTGGTTCATGTAAGTGTTCCCGATGCCTTTATTATGGTTCCCATGGATGCAAAGCTCATTGAACAGGTCATCAATAACCTGCTTGAAAATGCCGCCTTCCACGGAAACAGCCAGGAGCCCATCGAATTGACAGCTGCCATTCATGATAAAATCCTTTCTGTCACGATCAAAGACTATGGAAACGGCATTGATCCCGACCGTTTTCCCACACTCTTTGACGGCGGAGGCGCCTGCTCTAACCCTAAGGGTGACGGCCACAAAGGGATGGGAATCGGACTTTCGATCTGTAAAACCATTATAAATGCACATGGCGGCTCCATTGAGGCTGCCAACCATTCTAAAGGCGCCATGTTTACTTTCACACTACCTGATTGGAGGGAATACTGATATGTCAACAAAAGCAACCATTGTTATCATTGAAGATGAAAAAAATATCTGCAGCTTCATCAGCCGCATATTGGAACCCGAAGGCTACCGTGTTATCACATCTAACACCGGAAGGAACGGACTGCAGCACATCAATTCAAACCATCCTGATCTGATTCTTCTGGATCTTGGACTTCCTGATATGGATGGACTGGATATCATCCAGAATGTGCGTATCTGGAGTACTACCCCTATTATTGTCATTTCTGCCCGTACCATGGAAAACAGCAAAGTAACAGCACTGGATATGGGCGCTGATGACTATTTAACCAAACCCTTTGGAACCGGAGAGCTCTTAGCCAGGATCCGTACTGCCCTGCGCCATGCCCAAAGAAACCATACTCATACATCCCATCTGTATGAAGTCGGCGATCTCTCGATTGATTTTGAACGTCGTCTGGTAAAAGTAAAGGGTCAGGAAGTACACCTGACCCAGATTGAATATAAGCTGGTTTGTCTGCTGGCTCAAAATGCGGGCCGTGTTATGACCTACGAATCCATTATCACCAAAATATGGGGGCCTTATGCGGACAATGATAATCAGATCCTGCGTGTCAACATGGCCCATATCCGCCGCAAGCTGGAAGAAAATCCCGCAGAACCCCAATACATATTTACAGAAATTGGCGTAGGATACCGGATGCGGGAGGAATAGTCTTTCCGTTTCCGCAAACGTGATAACTATTTTCCTTACTTCTATAAAAAAGTCTGCCCATCACTTCTTAGGCAGACTTTTTCTCTTTCTCTTATTATCTTCCCGTTTCTGAACCAGCAGTTCCAGATCCTCTTCCGAAGCAGCCTTAACCGTCTTTACTCCATAGTAAAGCTCCCGCTCTGACTTCTTTACCCGGATCTTTCCCTTCATATATCCATGCTCCGGGCAAATCCCCATAGCAAAATAAAACCGCTGTCCGTAAGAAAACCAACGGATCTTTTTTCTGAGCATCCGCCGGCATTTGATGCATACCAGATCACTGACCTCCTTATTCTTGATCAGCTCCTCTTTTGTCTCAAACTCTGCAGAAACAAATTTAGAATATTCCGGGAAAGACAGCCGATAGCTCTTTCCAGATTCAGGCAGCTGATAATAGTCCACAGACACATATGGTCCAAACCGCTCCATATCTATTTTCCCAAAAATCTCTGCCGTATAGAGGGCGTCATTGAATGCCCGATGAAATCCTCCCTCATCTGCCAAATCCTGCTCGCAAACTGCCTGATCCAAAGCTGCCCTGCTTTTGCCATCTCCATACTCCAGAGAATACAGCTTCTGTATATCGTAATACAACAGTGGTCTCTCAAAGGGAATTTCCATCCCATAGTAGGCAATATTCCGCTCCAGCTCTGTCAGATCCATAGGCCCCCAGGAGCAGAAACGGTATTCCTCCGGTCCGCACCATTCTAAAAACTCCCGGATTACCTGCTCAAAAGGCTGCCCTTCTCTCAGAAGCAGCTCCATCTCCAGCCCCGTTACTTCCTGTATCTTAAAATGAAGCTCCTCATAAACCTGTGGCTTGACCAGGCGGCGAAACTCCCCTATAGGCTTCCGGTTCTGATCCAGCTTCACCGCCCCAATCTCCACAATCTCAAACTGCAGGTACCTGTCTGAGCGCTCCTTCCCCTCGGGACTCTGGTTCCATTCCAGATCAAATACAATATAATTCATTTCCATCATCCTGTCATTTTCTAGTGCGCCTGATGGGACTGTTCAGGCATTTTATTATCTTACCATATGACAGAGGATATGGAAAGGGGGGAAGTTAAAACAAATCCACCCGTTCTGGATCATCAATAATTCTCCACATGGATCTCAAAGTAACCTTGAGGATGATTGCAGGCCGGACATACCTTTGGAGCACTCATTCCAACCATAATATGACCGCAGTTGCGGCATTCCCAAACCTTTACCTCGCTCTTTGCAAATACCTCTGCCAGCTCTACATTTTTAAGCAGTGCTCTGTAACGCTCTTCATGATGTTTCTCAATCTCTGCAACCAGCCGAAATTTAGCGGCCAGCTCCGTAAATCCCTCTTCCTCCGCAGTCTTTGCAAAACCGGCATACATATCTGTCCACTCGTAGTTTTCACCTTCGGCCGCTGATTTTAAATTTTCTGCCGTATCTCCAATACCGTTTAATTCCTTAAACCACAGCTTTGCGTGCTCCCTCTCATTATCTGCTGTTTTCTGGAACAGAGCGGCAATCTGCTCATACCCCTCTTTCTTAGCCACAGAAGCAAAAAAAGTATACTTATTTCTGGCTTCTGATTCTCCTGAAAATGCAGTCCTCAAGTTCTGTTCCGTCTTTGTTCCTGAATACTTATTCATAGCGTTGCTCTCCTTCTTCACAATATTTATGTTCCTATTTTTGCCAGATTCTACTGCATTTATTCCGCATTTTTTATGTTATGATGGATAGCTGAGAGCATGTACAGCAACAAAAAAGGAACCACATTTCTGTGATTCCAAAAGAGGCGACAACCGGAATCGAACCGGTGATAGAGGTGTTGCAGACCTTTGCCTTACCGCTTGGCTATGTCGCCATATTAACTTATATTATTCAATGACCCCAAGGGGATTCGGACCCCTGTTACCGCCGTGAAAGGGCGATGTCTTAACCGCTTGACCATGGGGCCTTAACGCTAATTCACTTGTATATGAAAATAAACTCCCCGAGTAGGACTCGAACCTACGACCCAACGGTTAACAGCCGTTTGCTCTACCGACTGAGCTATCGAGGAATAACTTCTCTCACATATACCTTCAAAACCACATACTGAACAACCAAGCCACAACCGTCTTCCCTAAACCTTCTGGTCAAGCCCTCGACCGATTAGTATCAGTCAGCTCCATGC